>MDTG01221043.1_pt1 | contig 56638 bp, 43 predicted proteins | sample 811421 | NCBI WGS metagenome assembly MDTG01 (sample SAMN05326645, study PRJNA326480) | marine metagenome | isolation source: seawater | place: Pacific Ocean: South East | collected 2011
CCACCGTCTTGGACATGGCCGGCTGGTTGGCGAGGCAGCGCCGCGCGAGTTCACCGACGGTCAGCCCGTCCGTTCCCTTCAGCGAGGCGAGCACCCGCCACACCGGCACCGGAACGCCAAGGCCGCGAAGCTCCTCGTGGAAGCCCGCGCTGGCGATGCTGGAGGCGCGCGCGAGCAGATACAGCAGGTAGCCGTCGACGAAGTTCCCGGGCCGGGCGGAATCGCTGTCGCTCATGTCAGCCCCGGTCCGCGGGAAGCGCGTAGTGGGGGCGGGCATAGCGGCCGGAATGGAAGACGAGCGGAACCCGGTCCTGCTCCTCGAACGCCTCGACCCGGCCGAGGAAGACGACGTGGTCGCCGCCGTCGACGCGGGTGTCGTTGACGCATTCGAAGACCGCCGTGACGCCTGCGAGAACCGGCATCCCGCATACGCCGGGCGTCCAGTCGACACCGGCGAAACGGTCCTCGACGGGACGGGCGAAGCGATCCGACAGGGCGTGCTGGTCGGCGGCGAGAATGTTGATCGCGTAGTGCGAGGCACCCTCGAACAGCGGCAGGTTGGCCGACCGCCGCGCCAGGCTCCACAGCACCATGGGCGGATCTAGGGAGACCGAGTTGAAGGAGTTCGCCGTCAGGCCCACCGGGCGCCCGGAAGCGTCCAGCGTGGTGACGATGGTGACGCCGGTGACGAAGCGTCCGAGCGCTGCGCGGAACCGGCGCGGATCGGCTTCGAGCGCGCGCTGCCCCGAAACGGGCGCCCTGGCGGTGTCCTCGTGCATGGCGTTTCCCTCCTCCCTGGGCTCCGGCGCGTGCCGGTGCCGGTCGTGCCTCCCGTTCCGGGCGCCCGCCGGAGCGGCGCCGGAACAAAGTTCATGCCTAAAAATATTCCTTTTCATATAATAACGATGTTGCTAGGCTCGTCCAAGTTCTTTTCGCTTGATGCGCGGATCGGGAGGCCGCGCGCAACATCCAGCCGGAACCGGCGGACAGGCGAATGACCGGACGTCGGGCGAGGTTCCTCGCCGGCCAGAGGGGGAGTTGCCGATGCTTGCCGACCGCATCGAGGGCAAATGGATCGACGCGTTCGAGCGCGTGTTCGCCATGTGCAAGGTCGCCCGCGACGAGACCGTCGCGATCCTTTCCGAAACCCAGTCGCGTGCCCTCAACGTTCACATCGCGGAGCTCGCGCTGCAGCGTCTCGGCGCGCGCGTGTTCCACGTGGTGGTGCCGACGCCGCGCCAGGACACGCCCGTTCCCGTGCGCTCGACCGGCGCCTCGGTGGCGTTGACCGGGCAGGACGCGGCGATTGCCGCGCTCGCGGCGAGCGGTCTTGTCGTCGATCTCACGGTTGAGGGGTTGCTGCACGCGCCCGAACTGCCCGGGGTGATCGCGAACGGCGCGCGCGTGCTGATGATCTCCAACGAGCATCCCGAGGCGCTGGAGCGCCTGCTGCCGGCCGAGCGCGACAAGGACCGCGTCCGCCGGGCGGTGAAGCTCATTCGCGAGGCGAAGGAGATGCGCGTCACCTCCGCCGCCGGCACCGACCTGACGGTCGCGATGGAGGGGGCCTCGACGGTCGGCGTCTGGGGCTGGTGCGACCGGCCGGGCTCGGTCGCCCACTGGCCGGCGGGTCTCGTCGTGTCCTTCCCGGCGGCGCACAGCGTCAACGGCACGCTGGTGCTCGACGCCGGCGACATCAATCTCACCTTCAAGCGCTATCTGGAAAAGCCCGTCCGCCTCACCATCGAGGACGACTATGTGACCGCCATCGAGGGCGAGGGAACGGACGCGGAGCTGACGCGGCGCTATCTCGCCGCCTGGGGCGAGCGCGAGGCCTATGCGGTCGCGCATGTGGGCTTCGGCATGAACGAGGCGGCGCGCTACGAGGCGCTGACCATGTACGACCAGCGCGAGACCAACGGCACGGAAGTGCGTGCCTATTCCGGCAACTTCCTCTTCTCCACCGGGGCCAACGAGTTCGCCGGCCGCTACACCAAGGGGCATTTCGACATCCCGGTGCGCGGCTGCACGATCACGCTCGACGGCGAGCCGGTGGTGGTCGAGGGCGACGTGATCGAGGCCCTGAGATGACCGCCACGACCGGACAGGCCGACCACATCCGCGTGACCAGGGGAGGCGAACCGGTCGTCTTCCTGCACGGGATCGGGGCCGGTGCCGAGATGTTCGCGCCACAGCTCGAGGGGCTGGGCGCCGGGGTCGACGCCATCGGCTGGAACCTGCCGGGCTACGGCGGGACCGGGCTGATCGATCCCATGACCTTCGAGGGCCTGTCGGAGGCGCTCGCGGCCCTGCTCGACCGGCTCGGCATCGCCCGCGCGACGCTCGTCGGCCATTCTATCGGCGGCATGGTGGCGCAGGATTTCATCGCCCGGCATCCCGAGCGGGTGAAGGCGCTGGTGCTGTCCGCCACGGTTGCCTCCTTCGGCAGCCGCGACGGGTCCTTCCAGACGCGCTTCGTCGCCGAACGGCTGGCGCCGCTGGACGAGGGGCGCACGATCCCGGAACTGGCGCGCGCCTTCGTGCCGGACCTGGTCGGCAGCAGGGGGGAGCCCTCGGCGATCCCGCTCGCGACCGAGGCCATGTCCCGCGTGCCCGAGGCGACCTACCGCGCCGCGATCCGCTGTCTCGCCACCTTCGACCGGCGCGAGGCGTTGCCGGCCATCGCCGTGCCGACGCTGGTGGTGGCGGGGTCGGAGGACCGCAACGGGCCGGCGCCGACCATGCGCAAGATGGCGGAGAAGATCGCCGGGGCACGCTATGCCGAGTTCGAGGGCATCGGCCATCTGGCGCCGCTGGAATGCCCGCAGGCGTACACCGACCTGCTGCAGGGCTTCTTCTTCGACACGATCCTTCAGACAAGCAACGGGCAGGGAGCCTCCTGATGACGATCAACGTGACCATTGGCGGCGAGGCCGTTCCGGTTTGCGACGACAAGCCGATCTTTGACCCGGACGCCTTCCGCCTCACCGACCAGGAACGCGAGCTCACGACGCTGGCCCGCAACGTCGCGGCGGCGAAATTCGCGCCACGTGCCGGCGACTACGACCGCGAGGCGACCTTCCCGACGCAGAACTACCGCGACATGCACGAGGCCGGGCTGCTCGGCATCTGCGTGCCAAAGGAGGACGGCGGCCACGGCGCGCCCTTCCGTGCCTACATGATGACGGCGGCCGAGATCGGGCGCTATTGCGGCGCAACGGCGCTGACGTGGAACATGCACGTGTGTTCCTGCCTGTGGACCGGCGCGCTGACCGACGATCTGGACATGGGCGCGGAAGACCGCGAGCTGCACCGGACCCGCCGGGCCGTGCACTACGACCGGATCCTGAAGGACGGGGCGATCTACTCGCAGCCCTTCTCGGAAGGCGGCGCGGCGGCCGCCGGCGCGGCTCCCTTCTCCACGTCGGCGAAGCGCGTCGACGGCGGTTTCCTGATCAACGGCAAGAAGATCTTCGCCTCGCTCTCGGGCCACGCGGATTATTACGGCGTGCTCTGCGGCGAGATGAAGGAGGGCGAGAAGCCCTCGCGTCGCGACACGATGTACATCGCGGTTCCCGCGGACGCGGAGGGTGTTTCCGTGGTGGGCGACTGGGATCCGCTCGGAATGCGCGGCACGGTCTCGCGCACGCTGCTGTTCAAGGACGTGTTCGTGCCCGACGACGCCCAGCTCATGCCGCGCGGCGTCTACTACCAGGCGGCGAACCGCTGGCCGCACATGTTCATGACACTGTCGCCGACCTACATGGGCATCGCCCAGGCGGCCTACGACTTCACGGTGAAATACCTGCGCGGCGAGTGGCCCGGCCTGCCGCCGGTGAAGCGGCGCATGTTCCCCACCAAGCAGATCGGCGTCGCCCAGATGCAGATCATGCTGGAACAGACCAAGGCGCTGTGGTTCCAGGCGATCTCCGAGGCGCGCCCCGATCCGACCCGCGAGCAGATGCTGCGCGCCTGGGCCGCCCACTACACGGTGATGGAGAACGCCAACGAGATCTGCCAGCTCGCAGTCCGCACCTGTGGCGGCCAGTCGATGCTCAAGACGCTGCCGCTGGAGCGCATGTACCGCGACAGCCGCTGCGGCTCGCTGATGCTGCCGTGGACGGCCGAGATCTGCCTCGACCGCATCGGCCGTGAAAGCCTGTACCTGCCGGGAGAAACCGACGAGTGACGTCGATCGACACCTGGATCGAGGCCCACGCGCAGGCCTCGCCCGACAAGGCCGCCATCGTTTTCGCCGGCGAGACGCTGACCTATGGCGATCTGGCCGGCGCGGTCGGGCGCATCGCCCGTCACCTGCGCGACAACGAGGGCGTGCTGCCGGGCGAACGCGTCGCGTATCTGGGAACCAACGCCCCGGACATGCTGGCGCTGCTGTTCGCCTGCGCGCGGCTCGGTGCGATCCTGGTGCCGCTCAACTGGCGGCTGGCGCCGCCGGAACTTGCCCATGCGGTGGCGGACTGCGGCGCGCGGCTCCTGCTGCATCACCCGGAATACGCGGAAACGGCGGCGGTGATCGCCGGGGACGCCGGGGCGCGGCTCGTCGACCCGGCGCAGGGCGGGCTGATCGCGCAGACCGCCGGTCTCGACGCGCTTGGTCCGGGCTCCGGCGAGGGGCACGGCGAGGCGCCGCTGCTCATCGTCTACACCTCGGGCACGACCGGGCGGCCGAAGGGCGCGGTGCTGACACAAGACGCGCTTGCCGCCAATGCCGACAATGCCTGCCACATGCAGGACATCACGGCCGCCGACCGGGTGCTGACGGTGCTGCCCATGTTCCATGTGGGCGGGCTCAACATCCAGACGACCCCGGCATTGCGCGAAGGCGCGACGGTGGTCCTGCACGACAGGTTCCATCCGGCCGCGACGCTTGCAGCGCTTCGCGAGGAACGCCCGACGCTCACCGTTCTCGTTCCCGCGACGCTTGCGGCGGTGATCGCGCATCCCGACTGGTCGCGGGCGGATCTCGCCTCCTTGCGGCTGGTGGCCACGGGCTCCTCGGACGTTCCCCATTCGCTGATGAAGCCCTTCATCGAGCGGGACGTTCCCGTGCTGCAGGTCTATGGCGCGACCGAGACGGGACCGGTCTCCATCTATCAGCGGGTTGGTGACGCGGCTGCCGAGTTCGGCTCCATCGGCCGGGCCGGGCCGCGCACGCGGGTGCGCCTGATGGCGGACGGCCGGGAGGCCGGCACGGGCGAGATCGGCGAGATCCAGCTCATGGGCGGCAACATCACGCGCGGCTACTGGGGGCGCGAGGACGCGACAGCCGAGAGCTTCGCCGACGGCTGGTTCCGCACCGGGGACCTGGCCATGCGGGACGCGGACGGCGTCTACTGGTTCAAGGACCGGATCAAGAACGTCATCATCTCCGGCGGCGAGAACATCTATCCGGCCGAACTCGAGCGCGTCCTGCGCGAGATCGAGATCGTCGGCGAGGCGGCGGTGGTCGGGGTCGCCGATCCGCGCTGGGGCGAGAGCCCGGTCGCGGTCGTCGTGCCGAAGGCCGGGGAAGCGGTGGACGAAACGGGCGTCCTGGCGGGTTTCAACGGCCGCCTGGCGCGATACAAACACCCAAAATCCGTTGTTATGGTGGAGGAATTGCCGCGCAACGCGCTCGGCAAGATCAAACTGGATATGCTCCGCAAAATCGCCGAGGATGCCCTCGGCGCGCGGGACGCAACCGGCCGCGACCCGGTCAAGGACCCAAAGAAGGCCTGACCCGCAGCGCGGTCCTGTGTGAGAGAGGGGAACACAATGCGGAAATTTCTTGCCATGCTTGCCGGCGTTGCGGCGCTGGGCCTTGCCGGTCCGGCCGACGCCGAGACCACGCTGCGCGTCTCCAACTGGCTGCCGCCGTCGCATCCGATCGTGAAGGACATCCTGGCGCCCTGGGGCGAGCAGGTGGCCGAGGCGACGGACGGACGCGTGAAGGTCGAGATCATGGCCTCGCCGATCGGCAAGCCGCCGGCGCAGTTCGACCTGATCCGCTCCGGCGTGGCGGACGTCGGCTACAGCGTGCACGGCTACACGCCGGGCCGCTTCAAGCTGACCTCGCTTGTCGAGGGACCGTTCCTGTCCGACAGCGCGGAGGCGCTCTCCGTCGCCTACTGGAAAGTCCAGAATGCGATGCTCGACAAGGCCGGCGAGCATGACGGCGTGAAGCTGCTGACCGTCTTCACCCACGGCCCGGGCATGATCTACACCACCAAGAAGGACGTGGCGTCGCTGGAGGACCTCGCGGGCCTCAAGATGCGCATCGGCGGAGGCATCGTCTCCGAGATCGCCCAGCGTCTCGGCATGATCGGCGTGCAGGCGCCCTCGCCGCAGGTGTACGAGATCCTGGCCAACGGCGTGGCCGACGGCATCCTGTTTCCGGCCGAGTCCGTGCCGTTCTTCCGCATCGACGAAGTGGTCCGCCACGGGATCTCCGTGCCCGGCGGCCTCTACAACACCTCGTTCTTCGTGGTGATGAACCGCGATGCGTGGAACCGGCTGTCGGACGAGGACAAGGCGGCGATCGACTCCGTCTCCGGCGAGGCGATGGCGCGCATGGCGGGCAAGGCCTGGGACGCGGCGGATGCGGCCGGCACCAAGACCATGCTCGACAAGGGCGTGACGCTCTCCAAGGCCGACGACTCCATGACCGCCGCCATCACCGAGAAGCTCGAAGGCGTCAACGCCGGCTTCATGGAGGCCGCCAAGGCCGCGGGCATCGACGGCCAGGCCGCGATGGACATGCTCAAGGCAGAGGTCGCCGCCGCCAAATGAGCACCTCGGTCAAGGGCTCGGGCACCGAACCCCCGGCGCGTCACGGCGCCGGGGCGTCGGCCCCCGCGCGCTGGGCGGTGCGGGGGCTCTCGCTTGCCGCCGCCCTGCTGCTGATCGTGATGATGCTGGTCACCTTCGTCGACGTGATCGGCCGCTACCTGTTCAACGCGCCCCTGCCCGGCGCCTTCGAACTGACCGAGGTGCTGCTCGCCCTCGTCATCTTCGTCGGCCTGCCGATCGTCACGGCGCGGCGCGAGCACGTCACGGTCGACCTCTTCACCTCGCGCATGCCGCGCCGGGTGCGTGCGGTGCTCGCCCGGGCGGCGAGCCTCGTCACGGCCGTGATGCTGGTCCTCTTCACGTGGCGGCTCGGCGTGAGCGCGCGCGACTACACCAATTATGGCGATGCCACGGTCTATCTGGGCATTCCGCTCGGGCCGGTCGCGGCACTCATGGCGGTGTTCTGCGGGCTGGCAGCACTCGTGGCCGCCTGGCTGGCGCTGAGGCCCGGCCGCGACGGCTGAACCCCGCCCCGGCGAAACGATCCGGCGCGGGCCTCCGGCCCGTTCCGCCCTCACCCGATTGACTGTCGCGGAAGCGCCCGGCACGGGCGGCTTCCGGCCGAGCAAGGATCCCGCCCCCAATGGACACCTGGCTTCCCGGTCTCCTCATTCTCGTCGTCGTGATGTTCGCCGGCGTTCCCATCGCCTTCGCCATGGCGCTGGTCGGCGGTCTCGGCCTGACCATGATCCTCGGCTTCATGCCGGCCATGGCGATCATCGGCCAGACGACCTTCGACACCGGCCTGTCCTATTCGCTGTCCGTGGTGCCGCTCTTCGTGCTGATGGGCAACCTGGTGACGCGGGCCGGGCTGTCCGACGAGCTCTATGCGGCCTGTCATGCCTGGCTCGGCCACCGCAGGGGCGGGCTCGCCATGGCAACCGCGGTCGCCTGTGGCGGCTTTTCCGCGGTGTGCGGCTCCTCGCTCGCCACCGCCGCCACCATGGGCAAGGTGGCGCTGCCGCAGATGCGCCGCTACCGCTATGACGACGGGCTGGCCAGCGGCGTGATCGCCGCGGGCGGGACGCTCGGCATCCTCATTCCGCCGAGCGTCATTCTCGTGCTCTACGGCGTCACGGCGCAGCAGGACATCGCCCGCCTCTTCATCGCCGGCGTGGTGCCGGGCGCGCTCGGCATTCTCGGCTACATGGCGGCGGTGCGCATCGTGTGCTGGCTCAACCCGAAGGCCGGCCCGCCGGCCGAGAGGATGAGCTACCGCGAGCGCTTTGCCGCGCTGAAGGGCGTCACCGGCATCCTCGCGCTGTTCGCGCTGGTGATCGGCGGCATCTACGCCGGCGTCTTCACCGCGACGGAAGCGGCCGGCATCGGCGCGAGCGGGGCGTTCCTGATCGCGCTGGCGCGGCGCCGGCTGACCTGGTCGACCCTGCTGGAGACGCTGGCCGACACGGCCGCCACCACCACCATGATGTTCATGGTGCTCATCGGGGCGCTGGTGTTCTCCAGCTTCGTCAACATCGCCGGCCTGCCGGCGGCGCTGTCCGACATGGCGCGGGCCTCCGAGCTGCCGCCGCAGGCGATCCTGGCGCTGGTGCTGGTGGTGTACCTCTTCCTCGGCATGGTGCTGGAAAGCCTGTCCATGGTGCTTTTGACCGTGCCGATCTTCGCGCCCGTCATGGCCGCGCTGGGCTTCGATCTGGTCTGGTTCGGCATCGTGGTGGTGGTGGTCACCGAGATCAGCCTCATCACCCCGCCGGTGGGGCTCAACGTCTTCGTGCTGAAGACGGTGATGCCGGACGTGCCCATGGGCACGATCTTTCGCGGTATCGTGCCCTTCGTGCTCGCCGACGTGGTGCGCCTGGCACTGATCGCCTCGATCCCGGCGCTGGTCCTGTTCCTGCCGGACATGATGAACTGACGCATGGGCAACGGGCGCGCGGACCACGCGCGCCTTGACCCGGCTCGCCGTTTTGCGCCATTGAAGGGGGATGGGCACACGGGTTCCCGGACGGTCGCGCGGCCGGGGCCTTCTGGATGACGTTTCGCGCGCGAGTTCGAGGGATGGCGTGAGAGTGCGGACGGTTTCGGACCGCAGCATGGAAAGACCCGTCGCGCGGGGCGCCACGGCGCGCGCGCGGTGTGGATCCGCGCGCGTTCTGGTGCGCGTCGTGCTGCAGGACGCGCGCCGCCTTCCCGCCCGGTTCCACGCGCGCCTGAGCGCGACCTTCGACGCCGGCGCCCTTCCCCTGCTTCAGGTCCACGGCTAGGCCCGCGCATCCGCGCGCCGGACGCCGTCTTTTTCCGATCCGGGCGCGCCTTGCGCGCGCGCCAAAGACATCAGCCCTTCATTTCGAGGAGCCAGCCATGACCGCGTCACGCACCCTTTACGACAAGATCTGGGACGACCATGTCGTCGACACGCAGGAGGACGGCACGTCGCTCCTCTACATCGACCGCCACCTGGTGCATGAGGTGACCAGCCCGCAGGCCTTCGAGGGCCTGCGCATGACCGGCCGCCAGGTGCGCCAGCCCGGCCGCACGCTCGCCGTCGTCGACCACAACGTGCCCACCACCGACCGCAGCCACGGCATCGACGATCCGGAGTCGGCGCTGCAGGTGGACACGCTGGCGAAGAACGCGGCCGAGTTCGGCGTCGAGTACTACAGCGAGACCGACGACCGGCAGGGCATCGTGCACATCGTCGGCCCCGAGCAGGGCTTCACCCTGCCCGGCATGACCATCGTGTGCGGCGACAGCCACACCTCCACCCATGGAGCCTTCGGCGCGCTTGCCCACGGCATCGGCACCTCTGAGGTGGAGCATGTGCTCGCCACCCAGACGCTGATCCAGAGTAAGGCGAAGAACATGCGCGTTCTCGTCGAGGGCACGCTGCCCGAGGGCGTGACGGCCAAGGACATCGTGCTGGCGATCATCGGCGAGATCGGCACCGCCGGCGGCACCGGCCACGTGATCGAATACGCCGGCGAGGCGATCCGCGCGCTGTCCATGGAAGGGCGCATGACCGTGTGCAACATGTCGATCGAGGGGGGCGCGCGCGCCGGCCTCATCGCGCCGGACGAGAAGACCTTCGAGTACATCAAGGGCCGTCCCAAGGCGCCGACGGGCGCGGCGTGGGACCAGGCGGTCGCCTACTGGAAGACGCTGTTCACCGACGAGGGGGCGCATTTCGACAAGGAGATCCGTCTCGACGCGGCCAACCTGCCGCCGATCGTCACCTGGGGCTCCAGCCCGGAGGACGTGGTCTCGGTGACCGGAACGGTGCCGGATCCGGACGAGATCGCCGACGAAAACCGCCGCTCCTCCAAGCGCCGCGCGCTGGAGTACATGGGCCTGACGGCGGGCACGAAGATCACCGACATTCCGGTCGATCGCGTGTTCATCGGCTCGTGCACCAACGGCCGCATCGAGGACCTGCGCGCCGCAGCCGCCGTGATCGGCGGGCGCAAGGTGAGCGAGAGCGTCAACGCCATGGTCGTGCCGGGCTCGGGCCTCGTGAAGGCGCAGGCCGAGGCGGAAGGCCTCGACAAGGTGTTCCTCGAGGCGGGCTTCGAATGGCGCGAGCCGGGCTGTTCCATGTGCCTTGCCATGAACGCCGACAAGCTGGCGCCGGGCGAGCGCTGTGCCTCCACCTCGAACCGCAACTTCGAGGGACGCCAGGGCTTCAAGGGCCGCACCCACCTGGTGTCGCCGGCCATGGCGGCGGCGGCGGCGATCGCCGGCCATTTCGTCGACATCCGCGAGTGGCCCAGGGGCTGATCCGGAACGATATCCCCGCGCGCGGCCGGATTTTCCGCGCGCGGGCCATGCTGACGCTGCGTCGCATACGGACTTCACAAGACTGTCACTCTCGCTCTACACTATGCCTGCGATCCGGGATCGCCCTTCGGTGATTCCGATGCGTCGGCATGAGGAGCGAAGGTGTGAACGTCGCCATCTCTCCAGGGGCGCATCCGGCCCTGGTGCTCAATGCGGACTACCGTCCGCTGGCCTATTACCCGTTGTCGCTGTGGTCGTGGCAAGACGCCCTCAAGGCGGTTTTCCTCGACCGGGTCAATATTGTCTCCGAGTATGACGTTACCGTACGAAGTCCGAGCAGCGAGTTCAGGCTTCCCAGCGTCGTTTCCCTCAAGAGCTACATCAAGCCCAGCCGGCACCCTGCCTTTACCCGTTTCAACGTTTTCCTGCGCGACCGTTTCCAGTGCCAGTATTGCGGCTCCCGCGAGGAGCTGACCTTCGATCACCTGATCCCGCGGTCCCGGGGCGGCCAGACCACCTGGGACAACGTCATCACCGCCTGCTCGCCGTGCAACCTGCGCAAGGCCAACAAGTCCTGCTCCGACATCGGCATGTGGCCCATGCACATGCCCTTCGCGCCCAACGTGCAGGACCTGCACAACAACGGCCGCCTGTTCCCGCCGAACTATCTGCACGAAAGCTGGCTCGACTTCCTCTACTGGGACACCGAGCTGGAGCCCTGAGCCTTCGGCCTTTCGGCGGTCGCGTTAACGCCGCATCAACCCTTCCTCCGAAATCCGCGTCCGACGCGCGGGCGGATTAACCCGCCCGCACGCTCCGTCATGCGATAGTCGCGCGCGAGTGAGTGCGCCTTCCACGGCGCAGGAGAGCGAGCGCATGAACGGGTTACGCAAGTCCTTGCAGGGGCGGTTTCGCGGTGTTGTCCGGCGGTTTTCGGCGGACCGGCGCGGCGCCGTGCTGCCGATGCTGGCGCTGGTGCTGGTCTTCCTGATCGTGGTGGCGGGCGCGGGCATCGATTTCGCCCGGGCGGTCAACCAGCGCCAGGCGATCGCGCGCGGGCTCGACGCGGCCATGCTGGCGGTGGCGCGCGAGCTTTCCACCCGCAACATGACCGACGGCGAGATCAAGCAGTTTCTCGAGGACAACTACGAGGCCTATTTCGGCGCCAACGCGGAAGGTTCGGCGATCCCGGGCGTCGCCATTGTCGTCGAGGATCCCCAGATCGACACCAAGGCGCGCAGGATCTCCGTTTCGGCGCGTTCGGACGTTCCCACCTATTTCATCCGGCTGGCGGGAATGGGGCCCACGGAGCTGTCGGTGAGTGCCGCGGCACAGGCGATCTATCCCAAGAGCGTCGAGGCGGCGCTCGTCGTCGACGTGACCGGCTCCATGGGCGGGTCCAAGATCTCGGCCCTGCGGCAGGCCGCCGCCGGCTTCGTCAACACGCTCATTCCACCAGGATCCGCCGACACCAACGAGAAGGTGCGCATCGCGATGGTGCCCTACAGCGCGGGCGTCAACATCGGCCAGGCCAGGGCGGCTCTCGCGACCGATGGCGCGAACGCCAGCCGCACCTCCTACCCCGGCTGCGTGACGGAGCGCGACGGGCCGGAGGCCTATACGGACGCCTCCTATTCGGTCGCGCCCATCGGCCCCGGCGCCCAGCAGGCCGGCTGGAACCGGGCCTGGTATCGCGATCGGCGGGGTTATTTGAATTATTCTTCCAGCTATGTCTGCCCGTCGGCTCAGATGGTGCCGCTGACGCTCGATCCGGGCTCCTCGGCACAGGCGGGGACGCTGCTCTACGAGATTTCGCGGCTGGGGGCGAGCGGCAACACGGCGGGCCAGACGGGCATCGCCTGGGGCTGGTACGCGCTGTCGTCTACATGGTCGTCGCTGTGGCCCGCCAGGAGCGCACCGGCTCCGGCGAGCGACGAGCGGGTGCTGAAATACCTGGTCGTGATGACCGACGGCGATTTCAACACCTGGTTCTCGCCCGACCGGGAAAGGGGAGTGAACTATGACTGGATTGCCCAGTATGATGTTGCGGAAAGTGGCGCACGTGCAAGGGCGCTCTGCGACGCGATCAAGGCCAAGGGGATCACCGTCATCTCGGTCGGCTTCCAGATCTACAGGGGCTCGGCGGCGGATCAGGTGATGGCCCATTGCGCATCGGGCTCGGAGAATTACTACCGCGCTGACAGCAACGAGGCCCTGGTGGCCGAATTCGCCAAGATCGCCAACCAGATCAAGACGACCTACCTGTCACGATGAAGTAGATCAGGGGCAGGAGGACGCCGCTCCCTGCAGCGGGCGGTAGTGGAGCGTTGCATCCATGCGCCAGTTTCCCTGAACCAGCTTGTCGCCAAGCATCCCGGCGTCAATGCTGCAGGCGACGAAGTCGGTGCAGCCGGCGTCCATGGCAGCAATTCGACCTGATGGTCCAAGCGGTTGCCCGTCGCGGAACGGCACGAGATGGGGGCGTCTGGCGACAGACTGTTCCGGAGCGGCAAAGGAGTCCCCGGTTGCAAGCGAGCGGTCGACGCAAAGCCGCACAAACTGACGCTGGTCGAATCGGGCGAGCATGTTCGTCGGCATGTAGCTGTTGGCGTGTCGTGGATTTCCCTCAACCGCGAACTGCACCGAACTGAAGTCGTTCCCGCCATATCCGAGCAGTGTGAAGGTGCCGAATGTCGGCAACCCTTCAAGCCGAATGCCTGCTGCCTCCATGGCGAGCCCACCGCCATCGTGGAGCTGTAGATTTTCCATCCCCGACTCCGTTGATACTCGCATGTTGGCGGGAGTTCCATCTGCGGAGGCGTCCATGGTCAGGAGATACCGTCGGGGTTCCGGGAGGTCCGAGGCGATCACCGATTGCCGCAGACTGGAACTCCAGGTGGCGGAGAAGCGGCTTCCTGAGGGTGGCCGGTAGGGGAAAGGGGCGTTTGCCAGATCGACTTCTGCTCGCACGTCGGAAAGGTCGGCGAAAAAAATCCTTCCGGTCACGCGATGTGGTCCGCGCGGTGTGGGCGGTTCCGCGTCGGGCATTGCGACTTCGACCAGTGTGACGTCAACCTTGCGCCCCACCGTATCGACACAGCCTCGTCGCCAGAGTGCGGGTCTTGCCGGAGCTCCTTGGGCGGAGCGCAAGATAAGCTTGTTGTCGACCGAGACGGCAATGAGCGGGGTCGGCTGCCTTGTCGAACCGGAGGCGTTTGCAACCGGCAGCACTCCGTCGATACAGATACGCAGGAACTGTTGCCTCATGAAGCGCATGACCGGAAGGTCCATCGGTGCGGTTGTGCTGTCCTGGTTTATGAGCCTTACGCCCAGTGCGCCTCCCCACCTGTTGAATTCCAGCTTGCCCCTTTCAAGGCCATGGAGGCTGTATGCTCCACGGGGAACGTTCGGAGGCAGTGCGACGGCGCGGGCGAGGATGCCGATGTCGCGACCGGAAACCACGGCGGTTGCTTCTTCCTCGATCTGGAGTGCCGAAGCGGCATGTGAGATCGGGCGCATGTCGCGCAGAACCTCGACGCGATGGTCGAAGTCGTCGGATCCGGACAGATGGATCGAATACCGCGTATCAAAGGGTAGCCTGGATACAACAGCGACGTTTGGCGAGGCGTACCAAAGGTTGTCACTCTCCGAAGCGCTGGTCTGTGCCCAAACGGCCTGGTTCCCCATCGAGAAAGCCAAGGAACCCAATGATAGAACGGCCAAGTTGCAAAGACTTGCAAGCGTTCGACCCGGCATTTCCCACCCTCCCGGTTCAACCAGAGGGGGAGGTTCCGCTCAAATGCCTGGCGCGTCAAGCTTCCCTGAAGCCTTGCGATGGCTGAATGAAGAAGGGCAACGAAAAGTGGTGCCGGTGAACGGACTCGAACCGCCGACCCCATCATTACGAATGACGTGCTCTACCAACTGAGCTACACCGGCGCACCAAACGCGGGTCGAAGGTTGCCCGCTATGTCATGTCTGTCTTGCGAGACGCTCTTGCGCTTCGCCGCACGGAAGCGCGCTTCCGTCCCCCGGATCAGGAGGCCCGTTCCCGCCAGACATGCGAGAGGACGTCGTGGCATAAGCCGTTCCGCCCTGACCGGGACCCGTGCCGAGGTGGCCGCTTGATAGCGGACACGGACGCGCCGCGCAAGAGGAAACGACGAGATTTCGCGCAAGCGTCCGGGCTCGTCCCCAGCAGCGGTCGCGGCGACCCGAAAACCCTTCACGCAATCGTGAGCCTTGCCCGAGGCGGGACTTCGGCCGGTCTCGCAAGGAATGTTAAATGTAGGGAATGCATGATGATCCGGGACGCGGCCGGTGAAAACCGCGCGCCGTGACAGTGGAAGGGGAAGGAACGGGATGACGCGGGCGAGGACCCCTCATCTTTCTGGGCAGGCACGGGCGGGGCGCGCCACGTGACGAGGCGGGCTTCCCCGGGGGCGGGCGCGCGCGTCGAAGCCATGCTCGAACGGCTGGCGCTTCGCGTGTTGCCGTCGCCGCTGCGTACGCGCCTTGCGCCCGTCGGGCGGCGGCTGCGCGGCGTTCTGTCGGGCGAGGCCGACGAGGCGCGCGCGCAGCGCATGGCGCTCGTCGTCTTCGCCACGCGCATTTTCGGCGCCGCCCTCGCCTATGTGATGCAGGTGCTGCTTGCCCGGCTCATGGGTGGCCACGAGTACGGCATCTATGCGGTGGTGTGGACCTTCGTGGTGGTGCTGGGCATCTTCACGCCGCTCGGCTTTTCCTCCTCCGTCCTCAGGCTCATTCCCGAGTATCGCGCGACCGGCGACGAGGATCGGCTGACGGCGCTTCTGGCGGGAAGCCGCGCGGCCGGCGGGCTGGCCGCGACGCTGGTGGCGCTCGTCGGGATCGCCGTCGTGCATCTCTCCGGCGACCTGATCGCCTCCTACTACGTCCTGCCACTGGTGCTCGGCGCCGTCTGCCTGCCCATGTTCACCATCGGCAGCATCCAGGACGGCATCGCGCGTGCCCACGACTGGACGCTGCTCGCCATGCTGCCGACCTTCATCTGGCGGCCGCTGGCGATCCTTCTCGGCATGATCGGCGCCGTGCTGTGGGGTGCCCCGGCCACCGCCACCTCCGCCTGTCTCGTCACCATCGTCGCCACCTGGGGCGTGACCCTCGTGCAGGGGCTCGTCGTGGCCCGCAAGCTGGCGCGCCTGCGCGGAGACGCGCCCAGGCGGCGGCCGGCGCGCGAGTCGTTCGCCTTCGGCATCTGGCTGCGGTTGTCGCTGCCCATTCTCTTCGTCGAGGGGTTCTTCCAGCTCATCACCAGCGCCGACGTGGTGATGGTCAGCTTCTTCCTGCCGCCGGACCAGGTGGCGATCTATTTCGCGGCCTCCAAGACACCGGCGCTTGCCCATTTCGTCTATTTCGCCGTGCGCTCGGCGACCGCGCACCGCTTCTCGCGCCTGCATCATGCCGGCGAGGGACAGGAGCTCGCCCGGCTGGTCGATGCCGCCGCGCGCTGGACCTTCTGGCCGACGCTCGCCCTTTGCGGCGTCCTGGCGCTCGCCGGCCCCTTCCTGCTGTCGCTGTTCGGGCCCGGGTTCCTGTCCGGTTACCCGGTGATCCTGGTGCTGCTCGTCGGCGTGCTGGCGCGCGCCGCCGTGGGGCCCGTGGACGCACTGCTGACCATGGCCGACCAGCAGTCCGCCTGCGCGCGCGTCTACATGGCGGCCTTCGTGCTCAATGTGGCGCTCAATCTCGCCCTGATCCCGCTGTTCGGCATCCTCGGCGCGGCGGTGGCGACCGCGAGCGCAATGGTGTTCGAGGCCGGCGCGCTCGCCTGCCAGGCGCGGAGACGCCTCGGGGTCGACCCGCTGGTGTGGCGCGGCAGCGGCGATGGTGGGGCCGTGTGAGACGGTCCGTCGGTTAACCAAGGGTTAAGCCTGTCCGCGCGCCGGATGTCCGGCTGTGGCAGAGTGGGGTCACGCGTTTTGCGCGAGATGCGCGACGAGAAAGCGGGGACCCGACAGTGGCAAACGTGGAGCGCATGGTGGAGGAGACGCCCGCAGGACAGCCGCCCGTACGGCCCGACCTGACGCTCGTGCCGGGCGTTGGCGGCGCGGCCGGACTGTCGCTTGTCGTCTTCGCGCCGCACGAGGCGGAACCGCATCTGCCCGCCTGGACGCGGCTCGCGGATGCCGCGCTCGAGCCCAACCCCTTCTTCCGGCCCGAATTTCTGCTGCCCTATCTGGAGGGTGTCGATCACGGCGGGCGCGTGCATGTGGTGGCCGTGCGCGATGGCGCCGGCGCCTGTCTCGCGTTGCTACCCGTTCGCCGCGGGCGCGCCGGACTGTTCATGCCCGCCGCCTGCGGGCTCGCCGGAGCCTACGGGCCGCTCGGCACGCCGCTGGTGGACGGTCGCCTTGGCCGGGACGCCGCCGTGGCGGCGCTCGCATTTCTGCTTGAAGGGGCGGCCGGGGCGTGTGGAACGCGGCTGGTCGCCCTGCCCTTCCTGCGGACGGACGGACCGGTGGCGGACATGCTTCGCGCGGCCGTGCAACAGGGGAACGGCGCCTTTCGCGTGGCCGGGCGGAGCGTTCGCGCCGGACATGCGACCGGGCGCGAGGGAGAGGCGCAGTTCGCCGGGGTTCGGGCGCACCGGCGCAAGGAATTGCGCCGGCTGGGGCGTCGTCTTGCCGAGCAGGGGCCGCTGACGGTCACGCGGATCGGCGCCGGCAAGGTGGATGCGGCGGCCATCGACGCGTTCCTGGACCTGGAGGCCTCGGGCTGGAAGGGGCGTGCGGGAACCGCGCTTGCCGTCGAGCCCGCGCGGGCCGGTTTCGCGCGGGACTTCCTTCTGTCGCTTGCGGCACGGGGGCGGCTGGTGATCGACCGCATCGCACTGGGAGACAAGCCGGTCGCCATGCTGGTGCAGATTCGCGACGGTGCAAGGCTCCATGCCTGGAAGATCGCCCATGACGAGGCGTTCGACGCCTATTCGCCCGGCGCCCAGGTGGCACGGGCGGCCATGCGCGCGACCCTGGACGGGGCGGAGGAGACCGGTATCACGGGCGCGGATTCGCTCGCCATTCCGGGACACGCGATGATCGCGCCGCTGTGGCGCGGGGAGGTGTCCTGCGGCACGGGGCTCTGTTCCACGGCGCAGGGTGCCCGGTGGCGGGTGTGGCTTGGTGCCCGCGACATCGCGCTTGAAGGGCGCGCGCGCGCCCTTGCCCGCCGGTTGCGCGATGCGCTGAGACGCAGGCGCGGGGCGCGATAATCAGACCGATCCGGCGGCGAGCGTTTCCTTCGACAGCTGCTCGCGCAGGTGGCGGCGGATGACCTTTCCGGTCGTGGTCAGCGGCAGTGCGTCGACGAAGTGGATCTCGCGCGGATATTCGTGCGCGGAGAGCTGGGTGCGCACATGGTCGCGAATACGATCCGCAAGCTCGGCGTCGGGCGTCACCCCCTCTGACGGAACGATGAAGGCGGTGACGATCTCGGTGCGCAGCGCGTCGGGCTTTCCCACCGCCGCCGCAAGGCTGACGGCCGGGTGTGACAGCAGGCAGTCCTCGATCTCGCTCGGGCCGATGCGGTAGCCGGCCGAGGTGATGAGGTCGTCGTCGCGCCCCACGAAGCGGATATAACCGTCCTCGTCGGCAATGCCCTGGTCGCCGGTGAGCATCCACTCGCCGAGAAACTTGGCCCGGGTGGCGTCGGGGTCGTTCCAGTAGCCGAGGAACATGACCGGATCCGGAGCACGCACCACGATCTGGCCCTGTTCGCCGGGGGCGAGCCTGCCGCCGTCCTCGTCGACGATCGCCACCTCGTGGCCGGGCACCGCGCGCCCGATGGCGCCGGAGCGGCTGACGCCGAGACCGGCGCAGGAGGCGATGACAGCGTTGCACTCGGTCTGGCCGTAGAACTCGTTGACCGGAAGGCCGAGCTCCGCGATGGCCCAGTCGAAGGTCTCGCGTCCGAGCGCCTCCCCGGCCGAACCCAGACTGCGCAGGACAAGCGGATGGCGCGCGCGCGGATCGGGAACGGCGCGCATCATCTTCAGCGCTGTCGGCGGAATGAAGGCGTTGCGCACCTTCTCGCGCGCCATCAGGGCGAAGGCCTCTTCCGGGTCGAAGCGGGCAAGCCCGCCCGAGATCACCGGCACGCCGAAGGTGAGGGCGGGAAACAGCGCATTGAGCAGACCGCCCGCCCAGGCCCAGTCGGCGGGCGTCCACAGAAGATCGCCCTCGCGCGGCATGAACTCCTGCGACATGGCGATGCCGGGCAGATGGCCGGGCAGCACCCGGTGTCCGTGCAGCGCGCCCTTGGGCTGGCCCGTGGTGCCGGAGGTGTAGATCATCAGCGCCGGTTCGTCCGGCCCGCTCACGCGGGCGTCGAAGCGCTCGCTTGCCCGGGCGAGAAGCGCGTCGAAGGATGCGGTGCCCGCAGGCAAGGCGCCGGCGACGGGTCCGGTGAGGATGCGCAGGCGCAGGTCGGGCAGGGCGTCGTCGAGCGCATCGATCTTGGCGAGGCCGGCGGCATCCGTGACGATTGCCGAGGCGCCTGAATGGGTGAGGCGATAGCGCAGGGCATCGGCGCCGAAGAGGCTGGCGAGCGGCACCGCGATGGCGCCGAGCTTGTAGACCGCCAGATGGGTGAGCAGGGTCTCGGGCGCCTGGGGCAAGAGCAGGGCGACCCGGTCGCCGCGCGCCACGCCATTGGCGGCGAGCGCGTTGGCGAGCCGGTTGGACGCGGCCGCGAGCCGGCCGTAGGTCCAGGACTGGCGTTCGCCTCCCGGTCCCAGGTGGATGAGCGCCGGCCGGTCGGGCGTGACGGCGGCGTGCCGGTCGCAGGCCAGCCACGCCATGTTGCAATTGTCCGGGAGCTGCCAGCGGAAGCGGTCCGAAAGCGCTTCGAGGCTCGTCGCGGGGGGAAGTCCGTCGATCATCTGGTCTCGTTCGGTTGTGCCGGCCGCCGTCCCGCGCGGCGACCGGGGAGGTTTACCGGGCGGTCGGCGGTGCGGCAAGCACCAGCGACCAGAACACCCGGTACTTGGACCCGGAGGAATGCGCCGTCGCGATTCCCATCCGGGTCGCCTTGTCGTCAAGCAGAACGGCGTTGTGGGAGGGGGATTCCCGCCAGCCGGAGAAGGCCTCGGCAAGGGTGCGGTAGCCGGCGCTGACGTTCTCGACGGCGTGGGTGTTCGGCTCGCCGACGGCGGCAAGGCGGGCCTTCAGCGTGTTGCCGGGCTGCAGCGAGGCGCGCACGTCACCGGCCTCCGCCATGGCGACGGCCTGCTTGCGGGCGGCCTGCATCAGCGCGGGATCGACGGTAAGGGGCGGCTTGCCGTTGCTCTGCCGATAGCTGGAGATCATCTGGGCCGCGGTGGCGGCATCCACCTGCGCATCGACCCGGGCAAGGTCGGCGTAATAGGGCGGCACGGTCGCGCGGTCGGGCGTGCAGGCCCCCAGGGCGGCGGCGAGACCGCCGGCGACGGCAAGGGGAATGAGGGGAAAGGAAGCGCGAAAGGTCATGGGGCCTCGCTCGGGGAGAAGCCGCCGGACGGGCGGCATGGCACACGCCGGGTGTCATCGAACGCTCCGGAGGCCTTTTGAAGGCAGGCACGTGCGTTCGGTGCGCGAGCGAAGCGTATACACGGCAGCGATTGAAAAAGCCTTTCACGCGTGCCGGCTCCTGTCGAGTGCCGGAAGAGTGTCGCGGAGGCAGGCGGCATCCCGCCTCCGCGACCGGGTCGGAATCGCCGGGGCGCGTTTACTCGCGCCCCGCGGCAAGGACATCCTCGAGCGTGCGCAGCCCTGTCACCGGCGCGTTCACGAGCACGGCCATGTTGCCCGGAGCATGCTGGTTCTTCCACATCTTGGTGTGGGCGGCGGGAATGTCGTCCCAGGGGAAGACCTCGCTCATGCAGGGGTCGATGCGCCGGTCGATGACGGCCTTGTTGGCTTCGGACGCCTGCTTGAGATGGGCGAAGTGGGAACCCTGGATGCGCTTCTGGCGCATCCACACGTAGCGGGCGTCGAAGGTGATGTTGAAGCCCGTCGTGCCGGCGCAGAAAACGACCATGCCGCCACGCTTCACCACCAGCGCGGAGACCGGGAAGGTCGCCTCTCCGGGGTGTTCGAACACCATGTCCACGTCGTTGCCCTTGCCGGTGATTTCCCAGATCGCCTTGCCGAAGCGCCGCGCCTCCTTGAGCCACTCGGCGTATTCGGGCGAGTTCACCTTGGGCATCTGGCCCCAGCAGTTGAAATCCTTGCGGTTGATCACGCCCCTGGCGCCGAGCGAGAGCACGTAGTCGCGCTTGTCCTCGTCGGAGATCACGCCGATCGCATTGGCGCCGGCCGCCGCCGCGAGCTGGATGCCGAACACGCCAAGACCGCCCGAGGCGCCCCACACGAGAACGTTCTGGCCGGGGCGAAGCTGGTGCGGCGCATGGCCGAACAACATGCGGTAGGCGGTGGCGAGCGTCAGCGTGTAGCAGGCGCTCTCCTCCCAGGTCAGGTGCTTCGGGCGCGGCATGAGCTGCTGCGACTGCACCCGGCAGAACTGGGAGAAGGAGCCGTCCGGCGTCTCGTAGCCCCAGATGCGCTGGGTGGGCGAGAACATCGGATCGCCACCGTTGCATTCCTCGTCGTCGCCGTCGTCCTGGTTGCAGTGGATCACGACCTCGTCGCCCACCTTCCAGCGCTTCACCTTGGAGCCGACGGCCCAGACGATGCCCGATGCGTCCGATCCCGCGATGTGGAAGGGCATGTCGTGCACCTTGAAGACCGAGATCGGCTCGCCGAGCCCGGCCCAGATGCCGTTGTAGTTGACACCCGCCGCCATCACCAGGACCAGCACCTCGTGGCTGTCGAGCTCCCAGGTGGGAACCACCTCGAGCTTCATCGCCTCTTCCGGCGGACCGTGACGGTCCGGGCGGATGGTCCAGGCGTACATGTTCTTCGGAACATGGCCGAGCGGCGGGATCTCGCCGATTTCATAGAGATCCTTCACAGGACGGTCTCCCGCTTCCCGATTGTCGTTGGCTTGCTGCGCTGTGGCCATTCTGCTGTCGTCCTCCCGTCCGTATTCCGTGGCGCCGCCCCGGCCCCCAGTCCGGCCGGAACGGGCATTCCTCCCCACCCGATCCCGCCTTGCGGGGGATGACGGGTGGCCGCATCATGTTGCAATGCATCATCATTTCAGCCCGAATTGACGGGCGGAAGCGATGTTTCGCCAGCTTCACGAAACTATCGTTCGAAAAACGGATGCTCCGCTATTCGACTATTGCTTAATTTTCGTGTTTGCCCAAGAGTGATTTTTGCATTGCAATAGGATTGTGTGTCCGGGAGGGACACGCCACCGTGGGCGGCAGGCCGCCGGACGGGCGGTTTCGGACCGCTGCCCAGGGGGCTGGCGAACAGGATGGGAGGGGCCGCCGGCAACGGCACGAAGAGCCCCGGTTGCGGGAGAAAAAGATGAGCGAGACGGGCGGGAAGCGGACGGGTGCAACAGCGGGCGGGCGTGATCGCCCGTGGATCTTCCGCACCTACGCGGGGCATTCCACGGCCGCCGCCTCCAATGCGCTCTACCGGAGCAATCTCGCCAAGGGGCAGACCGGACTGTCGGTGGCCTTCGACCTGCCGACGCAGACCGGCTACGACCCGGATCACGTGCTGTCGCGGGGCGAGGTGGGCAAGGTCGGCGTGCCGGTCGCGCATCTGGGCGACATGCGGGCGCTGTTCGACGGCATCCCGCTCGAGCAGATGAACACGTCCATGACCATCAACGCCACCGCTCCCTGGCTGCTGGCGCTCTATGCGGCGGCGGCGGACGAACAGGGAGCGGACCGGACGAAGCTCTCCGGCACGACCCAGAACGACGTCATCAAGGAATATCTCTCGCGCGGAACCTACGTCTTTCCGCCGGCGCCCTCGCTGCGGCTGACCCGCGACGTCATCGCCTGGACCTATCGGGCGATGCCGAAGTGGAACCCGATGAACGTGTGTTCCTATCACCTGCAGGAGGCGGGGGCGACGCCGGTGCAGGAGCTGTCCTTCGCACTGGCGACCGCGATCGCGATCCTGGACGAGGTGCGGGCGTCTGGCGCCATCGAGCCGGACGACTTCCCAGAGGCGGTGGGACGCATTTCCTTCTTCGTCAACGCGGGCATGCGTTTCATCACCGAAATCTGCAAGATGCGCGCCTTCACCGAGCTGTGGGACGAGATCTGCCTCACCCGCTACGGCGTGGAGGACGAGCGCTTCCGCCGGTTCCGCTACGGGGTGCAGGTGAACTCGCTGGGGCTGACCGAACAGCAGCCGGAGAACAACGTCTACCGCATCCTCATCGAGGCGCTGGCCGTGGTGCTGTCGAAGAACGCCCGCGCCCGGGCCGTGCAGCTTCCGGCCTGGAACGAGGCGCTGGGCCTGCCGCGTCCCTTCGACCAGCAATGGTCGCTCAGGATGCAGCAGATCCTGGCCTATGAGACCGACCTTCTCGAGTTCGGCGACATTTTCGACGGGTCGGACGAGATCTCGGCGAAGGTCGAGGATCTCAAGACGGCCGCGCGCGCTGAACTGCAGCGCATCGAGGCCATGGGCGGGGCCATCGCGGCAGTGGAAACCAGCTACATGAAACAGGCGCTGGTCGCCTCCAACGCGGACCGGCTTGCCGCCATCGAGGCGGGCGAGCAGGTGGTGGTCGGGGTCAACCGCTTCACCGAGACCGAGCCCTCGCCGCTGTCGGCCGGTGAGGACGGCGGTATCCTCACCGTGCCCGAGCATGTGGAGGGCGAGGCGGTGGCGAGCCTTACGGCCTGGCGCGAGGCGCGCGACGATGCGGCCGTGGCCGAGGCCCTTGAGGTGCTGAAGCGCGCGGCCAGCGAGGGCTCCAACATCATGGAGCCGTCCATCGCCGCGGCGAAGGCCGGCGTGACCACGGGCGAATGGGGGGCGGCGCTGCGCGAGGTGTTCGGCGAGTACCGCGCGCCGACGGGGGTCGGCAAGGCGGCCCGGGCCGATGCGGGCGAGCTTGCCCCGGTGCGCGAGGCCGTCGACACGGTGTCGCGCAAGCTGGGGCGCCGGCTCAAGTTCCTCGTCGGCAAGCCCGGTCTCGACGGCCACTCCAACGGCGCGGAGCAGATCGCGGTTCGTGCCCGCGACTGCGGCATGGAGGTGGTCTATGAGGGCATCCGGCTGACGCCGGCGCAGATCGTCAATGCCGCGCTGGAGGAGGACGTGCATGTCATCGGCCTTTCGATCCTCTCCGGGTCGCATCTGGCGCTGGTGCGCGACGTGATGGAGCGGCTCGTGGCGGCGGGGATCGATGACATTCCCGTTGTCGTCGGCGGCATCATTCCGGACGAGGACGCGGCACGGCTGCGCGCCATGGGCGTCGCGGCGGTCTATACGCCGAAGAACTTCCAGCTCACCGACATCATGCGCGAGGTGGTGGAGATCGTCGGCCGGGGCGCGGAAGCCGCCGCCTGAGGGCGGGCCCCGTTCGCCTCGTTCCGCCGGCGCATTGCGCCCTCAGGGAACCAGCTTGTAGCCGCCGCCCTCGGTGACGAGGAGCTCCGCGCTGGACGGGTCGCGCTCCACCTTCTGGCGCAGGCGGTAGATGTGGGTTTCCAGCGTGTGCGTGGTCACGCCGGAATTGTAGCCCCACACCTTGGTGAGCAGCACGTCCCGGGTGACCGGCTTCTCGCCGGCCCGGTAAAGGAACTTCAGGATCGAGGTTTCCTTCTCCGTGAGTCGGATCTTGGAGCCCTTCTCGTCGGTCATGAGCTTCTGCGCCGGACGGAAGGAGAAGCGCCCGATGGTGAACACCGCGTCCTCGCTCTGTTCGTGCGAGCGCAGATGGGCGCGGATGCGCGCCAGAAGCACGGCAAACTTGAACGGCTTGGGCACATAGTCGTTGGCGCCCGCCTCCAGCCCCAGGATCGTGTCGCTGTCAGTGTCATGGCCCGTCAGCATGATGATCGGCGCCTTGAAGCCCTTCTTGCGCAGCAGCTTGACCGCCTCGCGCCCGTCGATGTCGGGAAGGCCGACGTCCATCAGCAGAAGGTCCACATGGCCGTTCTCGGCGAGCTGGAGCCCGGTCGCGGCGTTGGGGGCCTCGCGGGTCTCGAACTCGTCGTAGAGCGAAAGCTGCTCGACCAGAGCCTCGCGCAGGTCGTCGTCGTCGTCGACGATCAGGATCTTGCGTGCGCTCATCGTGGGTCCTCCGTTGACTCCGGTGGATCGTCCGGCCGGCGTGTTTCGCCAACCCTCCGCCGGATCATTCAAATCCGCTTCGCAACACTTAGGCAAGCGAACACGATCACGCGAGCCCGGATTGACGTTTCCCGGCCCGGCGCGCAACAAATCTCGTTCACGCAACCTTGAGTGTCCGGTGATGGTTCCAGCCCTGCTTGCCGCCCGCGCCCGCCTGGCGGCCGCCCGTTTTGCCCGCGCCCCTCTCCCTTGTGGCGGGGAAACGCCCTGCGTGGTGCGGGCAAGCGGCGCGCGTGCCACGAAAGGACGGCTGTCGGTCGGGGCGATCACGCTCGCGTGTGCGCTGGGCCGTTCGGGCATGACCCGCTCCAAGCGCGAGGGCGACGGCAAGACGGTGACGGGTGTGTTTCCCGTGCTTTTCGGTTTCTACCGCCCCGACCGGATGGTCCGCCCGCGCACGCGGTTGCCGATGGTGCCGCTGTCGCCGGAGCTGGGCTGGTGTGATGCGCCGGGCCACGCCGCCTACAACCGGCCCGTCGCGCTGCCCTTCGACGCCTCGCACGAGCGCATGTGGCGCGACGACGGGCTTTACGACGTGGTGCTGGTGCCAGACGTGAACGTGCTCGCGCCGGTTGCCGGGCGCGGCAGCGCATTGTTCATTCACATTGCCCGGCCCGGCTACACGCCGACGGAGGGCTGCATCGCGGTGTCCCGCCGCGACATGGGGCTGCTTCTGGACAGGATCGGGCCCGAAACGCCGCTCGTGGTCAGCGTGTGAGCCGGGCTCCGGGCCGGGGACTGTCAACCGTGGCGTGAACACTGCGTCCGCGTGGTACACGCTGACGCGGGCCTCTCCGACGCCTATCTTTGTGTCTGAGGATCCGCATAGCGGCCCGTGCCCCCGCAGGGCGCGGGCGCGCGGAACACGAGGAGACAGGCCATGTCCGTCAGACCAGTTGTCCAGTCTACCGCCGCGAAGCCCACGCTCGAGGGCGCGGGCGTGCATCTGCACCGGGCCTTCGGCTTCGGGGACCCGACCCAGTTCGATCCGTTCCTGATGTTCGACGATTTTCGCAACGAGGACCCGGAACACTATCGCAAGGGCTTCCCCTGGCACCCGCACCGGGGCATCGAGACCATCACCTACGTGCTGTCCGGCACGGTCGACCATGGCGACAGCCTCGGCAACCGTGGCTCGCTGGGGGCGGGCGACATCCAGTGGATGACCGCCGGCAGCGGCATCATGCACCAGGAGATGCCCAAGGGCGATCCGAACGGGCGGATGCACGGCTTCCAGCTCTGGGCGAACCTGCCGTCCTCGCTGAAGATGACCAGCCCGCGCTATCAGGACGTCCCCTCCGGCGAGATCCCGGAGATCGTCGACGACGATGGCACGGTGGTGCGCGTCATTTGCGGATCGTTCTGGGGCCGGAACGGTCCCGTCGACGGCATCGCCGCCGATCCGCAGTATCTCGACGTTTCGGTGCCGGCCGGGCGCACCAAGCGGCTGCCGGTCGATACCTACAGGCAGGCCTTCGCCTATGTGTTCGAGGGCTCGGCGTCCTTCCGCGATGCCTCGCGTCCGTTCGGCGTGCTGCTTGAAAAGGAGGTCGACGGCGAGGAGGTGCATGTGCGCGACATGTCGGGCGACCGCACGCTGGTGCGTTTCGGCACCGGCGACGAGGTGACCGTGACGGCGGGCGAGCACGGTGTACGCTTCCTGCTGGTCTCCGGCGCGCCGATCCGCGAGCCGGTGGCCTGGCACGGACCGATCGTCATGAACACCCGCCAGGAACTGATCCAGGCGGTGAACGACCTGCAGAACGGCACCTTCATTCGCGAGGGCGCGCGGTTCTGACACGCGCTCCGTGGCGCGGACACGAGGAAATGGCGCGCGCGGGCACTGGAACCGCGCGCGCTTTTCCGCCATATAGTCGTGCAACAGAAGACCGGACCGGCGGGCCGCATCGAGCGCGGACCCGCCATGAGGCGCTTGTCCCGGGCCCCGACGCCGCCATGAAGGCGGAACGGGCGGTACCGGGCGGCGCGGGCAAGGTCGAAACCTCCCGGGCAGGCATCAGCGGCATGTCCGGCATGTGACGGATTTCCGGGACCATGGGCGGCGAGAGCATACCCTTCCTGAAGATGAATGGGCTCGGCAACGATTTCGTTGTCTGGGACGCCCGTGGCGAACCCGTGCGGCTCGATGACGACGAGATCCGCAGGATCGGCGCGCGCGACGGCGGCATCGGCTTCGACCAGATGATCACGGTGGAGACGAGCCCCGCCGGGGCGGATGCCTTCATGCGCATTCACAACCGGGACGGCAGCCAGGTCGACGCCTGCGGAAACGCCACGCGCTGCATCGGGCGGCTGCTGATGGAGGAGCGCGGGGTCGACCGGGTCACCATCGAGACCAACGCCGGCCTGCTCCGCGCCTTCGCGACGGACGATCCGCGCCGGGTGAGCGTCGACATGGGCGTGCCGCGCTTTGCCTGGAACGAGATCCCGCTTGCCGAGGAATTTCACGACACACGGGCGATCGAACTGCAGATCGGCCCCATCGACGCGCCGATCCTGCATACGCCCTCGGTGGTGAATGTGGGCAATCCGCACGCGATCTTCTGGGTGAAGGATATCGACGCCTACGATCTGGAGCGCGTCGGTCCGCTTCTTGAAAACCATCCCATGTTTCCGGAACGCGCGAACATCTCGCTGGCGCATGTCCTGTCCGACCACGAGATCGACGTGAAGGTGTGGGAGCGCGGGGTCGGGCTGACCCGGGCCTGCGGCACCGCCGCCTGCGCGGTCGGGGTCGCGGCGGCGCGCGACAACCGCACGGGACGGCGGGTCACGGTCAACCTGCCCGGCGGGCCGCTTCTCATCGAGTGGCGCGAGGCGGACGATCACATCCTCATGACCGGCGACACGGAAATCGAGTTCGAGGGTGTGCTGGAGCGCGAGACGCTCACCTATTCCAGAACCGGGCCCGGCGACCGGCCGATCCTCGAGGTGGTCAAGTGAGCATCGACGTCGTCACCTTCGGCTGCCGCCTCAACTCCTACGAGTCCGAGGTGATGAAGCGCGAGGCCGAGGCCGCCGGCCTTCGCGACGCGATCCTCATCAACACCTGCGCGGTGACGGCGGAGGCGGTGCGCCAGGCCCGCCAGTCGATCCGCAAGGCGCGCCGCGAGAACCCGGAAGCGCGCATCATTGTCACCGGCTGCGCGGCCCAGACCGAGGCGGACACATTCGCCGGCATGGACGAGGTCGACCTGGTGCTCGGCAACACCGAGAAGCTGGAGCGCGCCTCCTACGGGCGCGTGGCGCAGTTCGGCATCGAGGAGAGCGAGAAGGTCCGCGTCAACGACATCATGAGCGTGCGCGAGACGGCGGGTCACCTGATCGACGGGCTGGAGGGGCGCGCCCGGGCCTTCGTGCAGGTCCAGAACGGCTGCGACCATCGCTGCACCTTCTGCATCATTCCCTACGGACGCGGCAATTCGCGTTCGGTGCCCATCGGTGTCATCGTCGACCAGATCCGCCGCCTGGTGGAAAACGGCTACCGCGAGGTGGTGCTGACCGGTGTCGACATCACCAGCTTCGGCGCGGACCTGCCCGGAACCCCGAAGCTCGGCGACCTGGTGCAGAAGATCCTCAAGCTGGTGCCGGACCTGAAGCGGCTGCGCCTGTCGTCCATCGACTCCATCGAGGCCGATCCGGCGCTGATGCGGGCGATCGCCGAGGAAGAGCGGCTGATGCCGCATCTGCACCTGTCGCTTCAGGCGGGCGACGACATGATCCTCAAGCGGATGAAGCGCCGGCACCTGCGCGACGACACGATCCGCTTCTGCGAGGAGGTGCGTCGCCTGCGTCCCGACGTCGTGTTCGGTGCCGACATCATCGCCGGCTTCCCGACCGAGACGGAGGAGATGTTCGCCAATTCGCTCGCCATCGTCGACGATTGCGGGCTGACGCATCTGCATGTCTTCCCGTTCTCGCCGCGCAAGGGCACGCCGGCGGCGCGGATGCCCCAGCTTGGCCGCGCCATCGTCAAGGAGCGCGCCGCGAGGCTGCGCGAGAAGGGCGAGGCGGCGCTGCTCGCGCATCTGGACGGCGAGGTGGGGCGCACGCGCGAGGTTCTCGTGGAGCGTGAGGGGCTTGGCCGCTCGGAGCAGTTCACCCAGGTCGAGTTCGAGGACACCGCGCTTCAGGCCGGCGACCTTGTAAAGCTGACCGTCACCGGGCATACCGGGCGCCATCTCCTGGCAACTCCGGCAAGGCAGCAGGCAGCATGAGCGACACCAAGCGCGGATTTCTCGGACGCCTCTTCGGCGGACGCAAGCCGACGCCTGAAGACGAGCAGCGGCCCGAAACCGAGGCGCTTCGCGAGGAGCTCCCGGAGGACGGAGGCGCGCCCGCATCCGCACCCGATGAGGACAGCTCTCCCGACACGGCGACCGATACCCGGGCCGAGCAGGCCGGAGAGCCGGTGGCCGCGCCCGTGACGCCGGCGTCCGACGCCGGGGTCGAGATCGCGGCGGAGCCGGAGCCGGAAACGGCCACGGGAGCCGAGGCGAACGAGGAAATCGCCCGCGAACTCGCGGAGGCGATGGACGCTGCACCGGATGCCGACGCCGGAGCGGACAGTGAGAGCGAAGACGAGGCGGCTGCCGACAGCGCCGAGCCGACCGAACCTCCCGCCGATCCCGCCCCGCAGGCGGAGACCGGGGCATCCGCCGAGCCCGAAGCCCCAGCCGAGGCCACCCCGCGCCGCTCCTGGCTGACCCGCCTGCGCGACGGGCTGGCGCGCTCGTCGGCATCGCTGACCGGCGGCATCACCTCGCTTTTCACCAAGCGCAAGCTCGACGCCACGACGCTGGAGGAATTGGAGGACCTGCTGCTGCAGGCCGACCTCGGCCTCGACACGGCGATGGCGATCACCGACCGCATTGGCGACGGGCGCTTCAACAAGGAAATTTCTCCCGAGGAGGTGCGCCGCATTCTCTCCGAGGAGGTGACGAAGGTGCTGGAGCCGGTCGCCAGGCCGCTGGAGGTCAGGGGCGATCACACGCCGCAGGTGATCCTGTTCGTCGGCGTCAACGGCACGGGCAAGACCACGACGATCGGCAAGCTGTCGGCGAAGCTCGCCGCCGAGGGCAAGTCGGTGATGCTCGCGGCGGGCGACACGTTCCGCGCGGCGGCGGTCGAGCAGCTCAGGATCTGGGGCGAACGCACCGGCGCCGAGGTGGTGTCGCGCGACACGGGCGCGGACGCGGCCGGCCTCGTCTTCGACGCCATGAAGGCGGCGCGCGAGAAGGGGGTCGATGTGCTTCTCGTCGACACGGCCGGGCGGCTGCAGAACCGCGCCGAACTGATGGCCGAGCTCGAAAAGGTCGTGCGCGTGATCCGCAAGCACGACGAGACCGCCCCTCATGACGTGATCCTGACGCTGGATGCGACGACGGGGCAGAATGCCATGAACCAGGTGGAGATCTTCGGCCGGACGGCCGGTGTCACCGGCCTGGTCATGACCAAGCTCGACGGCACGGCGCGTGGCGGCATTCTCGTCGCCATCGCCGCAAAGCACGGCCTGCCGGTGCATTTCATCGGCGTGGGCGAGGGTGTGGAGGATCTGGAGCCCTTCCGGGCCGAGGACTTCGCCGACGCGATCGCGGGACGGGAGAGCGGCAGCTGATGGAATTCGAGAAGGGTCCGAACGAACCAGGCCGCAAGGAACTTTCGCCTCTGCTCAAGCTCGTGCTGGAGCTGGGGCCGCTGGTGTTGTTCTTCTTCGCCAATTCGCGCGGTGCGGCGCTCGCAGACCAGTTTCCGGTGCTGAAGGAACTGGGGGATCCGATCTTCCTCGCCACCGCGGTCTTCATGGTGGCGATTTCGCTTTCCCTGGCCGTGTCCTGGGCGCTGACCCGGCGCCTGCCGGTGATGCCCGTGGTCTCTGGGGTGGTCGTACTCGTCTTCGGCGCGCTGACCCTGTGGCTGCACGACGAGCTCTTCATCAAGCTGAAGCCGACCATCGTGAACGTGCTGTTCGGCTCGATCCTGCTTGGCGGGCTCGCGTTCGGAAAATCCCTTCTCGGCTATGTCTTCGACAGCGTCTTCCACCTGGACGACGAGGGGTGGCGCAAGCTCACCTTCCGCTGGGGCGTGTTCTTCTTCGTGCTGGCCGTCATCAACGAGGTTGTCTGGCGCAGCTTCTCGACGGATTTCTGGGTGTCGTTCAAGGTCTTCGGCGTGATGCCGCTGACCATCGTGTTCACGCTGTCCCAGATGCCGCTTGTCGCCCGCCACACCGTCGAGACGGGCGAGAACAAGGACGGCTGAAACGCCCAGGGTGCGTCCGCACCCTCGTTTATGGATCCACACCCTAGAACCTTGCGAGCGGATCACGTCCGATCAGCCAGAGGTGCCCCTGCAGCAGGAACCAGGCGAAGAGCGCCAGCGTGAGGGCGAGGATCGCGAGGTCCCGCCTCCCGAAGGCCGGACGCGCGCGTCCCGAGACGAGTGCCACGAAGGGAACCCGTGAGGTCCGGCTGGCGAGCCGGCGCCAGAGATCCGGCCCGAGCCGGCGCCGCGCCCTGAGGTCGAGCAGGGCTATGCCGCCGAGCGAGAGGGCGGCGAAGGTTCCGAACAGGATCAGCGCGACGAGATGGCCGTTGGCCACGAGATGCAGCAGTGCCCAGAGCAGGAAGCCCGCGAGAACCGGGTGGCGGACAACGCTTGCCGCCGGCCCCGGACGCCAGTCGTCGGCGGGGTCCGGCGGGGCCATGAGCGAGACTGAAAGCGGCGTGGGCTCGCTCAGGCCCGCGATCAGCAGCCAGGCGGCAAGCGGCATGAAGGTGAGCGCCAGATGCGCCTGCCAGGCGGCGGGCTCCCACAGCATCACATAGGGCGCGCGGCTGGCCGCCGAGATCAGCCAGACAAGCAGCACGAGCGAGAGGAGTGAATAGGCGGCGAGATAGGTACGCCGGCCGAAGGCGGCGATCAGGCGCGGCCGCACGCGCGGATGCGGCGGGATCGCGTGGGCCGCGAGAAAGGCGGCAAGGCTTGCAAGGAACTCGGTCATGGGGCCTCACGGCTCTTGGTGGCCGGCGTTTTCGGCGGTATCGCGCACCGGATGGTCATGTCCTCCACCATGCGGTTGTGGAGCCGTCATGCAAGGGGGCGCCGTGTCGCGGGCTTGACCGTTGCGCGGATCGGGTCAAACTACCTGAAGTGGATTGCATTGCATGAGGCGCGGCGGAAGCCGCGTCAGCCCGCCGCGCGGATTTTCACGGTCCGCGCACCGGAGACGAAACGACACACCCCGGTGCATCCGGAACAGCGTCCATGTGCCCTGTCCTGTCCGACGCGCAATCAGCTTCTTCTTCCCGCCGCCGGGCCGGACGGCCATGAGCCGCCGTGTCACCCGCCGAAAGGGACGACCATGGATCGACCGCTCGACCGCCTGCTGACCCGCCTGATCCGAACCGGCACGCTGACCTTCAGCGGACCCGGCGGGACGACCAGAACCTATGGCGACGGAACCGGAACACCGGTTCATGTCGCGATCAGAACCCGGCGCGCGGCTCTTGCCATCGCGCTGGATCCGATGCTTGCCGCGCCCGAGGCCTACATGGATGGCGACCTCGAGGTGGTTCAGGGTGATTTGCTCGATTTTCTGAAGGTGGTGTTCCTCAACATGGGGGACGAGAGCGCGCCAAGCCTGGCCGCGAGGACCATCGACCGGCTGCGGATGCTCGGCCGGCGGCTGCACCAGTACAACCCTGCGGGCCGCGCGACGCGCAACATCCAGCATCACTACGATCTGTCCGCCGACTTCTACCGGCTCTTCCTCGATGAGGACATGCAGTATTCCTGCGCCTATTTCGCAAGTCCCGACGCGGGCCTCGACGAGGCACAACTCGCCAAGAAGCGCCATATCGCCGCCAAGCTCGCCATGCGTCCGGGCCTGCGGGTCCTGGACATCGGCTCGGGCTGGGGCGGCATGGGGCTCTATCTGGCGCGCGGCTTCGACGCCTCGGTGACCGGTGTGACGCTGTCGCGCGACCAGCACGAGGTCTCCCGCGCCCGCGCGGAGGCGGAGGGATTGGCGGCGCGGGCGTCGTTCGAGCTGCGCGATTATCGCAGCCTGTCGCAGCGCTACGACCGTATCGTCTCGGTCGGCATGTTCGAGCATGTGGGCGTGAGCCACTACCGGCAGTTCTTCGAGACCTGCGCGCGGCTTCTGGACGACGACGGCGTGATGCTTCTGCATTCGATCGGCCGCAGCGGCGTGCCTGGCGCGACGAACCCCTTCATTCGCAAGTACATCTTCCCCGGCGGCTACATGCCGGCGCTGTCGGAGGTGCTGCCGGTCATCGAGCGCACGGGCCTCGTCGTCACCGATGTCGAGATCCTGCGGCTGCACTACGCCGAGACCCTGAAGCATTGGCGGCAGCGCTTCCATGCGCGCTGGAAGGAGGCGGCGGAGCGCTTCGATGAACGCTTCTGCCGCATGTGGGATTTCTATCTCGCCGGATCGGAAGCCGCCTTCCGCTGGCAGGACCTGATGGTGTTCCAGATCCAGATCGCGAAGACGAACCACGCGCTGCCGGTGACACGGGACTACATGGCTCGCGAGGAGGCGACGCTGATCGATGCCGCGTCCGCGTTCAGGCAGGCCGGATCCGGAGACGACTGACCGGCGTCGCCCTTGCTGTGCGGGGCGTCAGCGGGCGAGCAGTCCCGGTCCGCCGGAAAGGGCGAGGGCGGCATCCGTCAGGGCGAGCATGTTCGCGTTGGGCTGGCTCGCGGGCAGGCCGCGCAGGTGCCGCAGGTGACGGAACGCCGTTTCGAGATCCGGATGCAGTTCCGGCCAGGCAAGCACGAGGTAAAGCGCCAGGACGCTCACCGAACGCGAGCGACCTCCCCGGCAGTGCACCAGGACGTTGCCGGCACGGTGCGGCGGATAGTGGCTCTTGCCCGGGCTTTCCTGGCCAAGGATGCCGGCGAGAACGAGTGCTGCGCCCAGAAGGTGGGGCGGTGTGTTTCCCCTGCCGTCGATCAACCCGACATGGGTGCGCCGCACGGCGGTGCCGTCGGCAAGCGTCAGCGGCGCCATCTCGATGTTGACGGCAAGGTTCATGGTCGAGGTGATGCCGCGCTCCAGAAGCAGGGCTCCGTCGTCGGCGGCGATCCGGTTGCCGAGGTAGAGCGTCGCGCCGGGCATTTCGGCGACGGGAAGCAGCACCGGCAGCCGGTCTTCCTGCGTTTCTTCCAGATGCGGGGCGAGAAGGGGAGCGTGGTCGGTCATGAGGCGCGGGATCCGGTGCGTTCGGCAGGCCGTGATGGGCCAAGATCGAGGACGGGGTCAAGCACGAGGCGCTCCCCCAGGGCGGTGCAGAGCCCGGTCATGGTCTCGCGGGCGGCGAAGACGGGCAGGACATGCTCCGCCCCGGTTTCCCGTGCAAGCGCCAGCGTGTCCGAGAGGCACGGGTGGACGTTCCAGGCGAACCATCTCGCGCGGTCCGTGCGCAGCAGGTCATGCGCGGGCGTTCCCTTCGGAACATGGCTCGAGAAGATGAAGCGGAACCCCTCGCCGATGCGCGCGAGAAGGTCGGCGGGCAAGCCCGTTTCCGCGTTGGAGCCGGCCGCGACGATGACGTCCGAGGGATGCCAGTCGTCGGTCCGTCCCGCCGTGGCATCCGCCAGTCGGGCGGCTGCGCGCGCGATCCGGGCGGAAACGCCCGCGACCCGGCCGTCGGCGATGTCGCGAAGCTCGGCGACAAGGCGCGGGCAGGGTCTTGGCGCCAGCCCCCTGGCCTCGAGAGCGAGCGCCACCTCGGGACCGCGCCCGCCGGCGGGAACCGGCAGCACCGCGCCGGAGGAGGCCTCGCGGGCGATGTGCTCGATCTGGTCGGCCAGCGGCTCGTCCCGGTCGCCATAGGAGGCGTCGGTGACCAGAACGCGCGCGGGGGGCGGGCTGTCGAAGGGCAGCAGCGTCGATTCCCGGCTCCAGTCGCCGGTGTAGAGGATGCCGCCGGCCGCATCCGCATGGATCCAGACGCCGCCGGGCGCATGGCCTGACCGGCCAAGCGTGAGCGGTACGCCGCAGACCGTCGCGGGCCCGCTTTCCGGCAGCAGGCGTCGCCTGTCCCCGGGAATGAAACCGGCGCCGTACTCCGCCTCGATCAGGCGAAAGGTCGTCGCCGTGGCGTGGACCGGGGGATTGCCGAGCCGGGCTGCAAGGTCCAACCCGCCGCAATGATCCTGATGGGCGTGGGAGATCAGGATCGCGTCCACTTCACCCACGCCGGTGAGGTCCGGCAGCACGCCGGGTTCGGGGCCCTCGCCCAGGTCGAGCAGCAGGCGGGCGCCTGCCGTCTCCAGCAGGAAGGCGGCGGGGAGCTTGCCGTTGATGCCGCTCACGCAGGTCAGTCTTGCCAAGGCAGGGCTCCCTTCGGCAACCGGCGGGAGGCCAGCGAGGCGGCCAGCATCAGGGCGAAGACCACCAGCACCATGAGGCAGCCGACGGCCGCCGCGAGCGTGGAGGACCCCGCCTCGTCGAGGAAGACGATCATCGGGCCGATGGTGCGGGTGCTGGAGGACACGAGCAGGATCGACACCTGGATCTCGTTCAGCACCGTCATGAAGACGAGGATGCCACTGGCGAAGAGCGAGGGCGCGACCAGTGGCGCGATGATGTCGCGCATGCGTGTCAGGAAGCCGGCACCGGCGACGCGGGCGGCCTCCTCGAGCGAGCGGTCCACCTGCGCGAAACCGCCGAGGATCGGCCTGAGGGCAAGCGCCAGGAAGTTGGACAGATAGGCGGCGAGAATGATCCAGGGTGTGCCGTAGAGGCTGAAGCCGAGCAGCGGCAGCGGCCGCAGGAAGAACAGGATCATGGCAACGCCCAGGATGACGCCGGGCAGCGCGTAGGCGAGTTCCGCCGCCATGTGCGCCGCGCGAACCTCCGGTCCGCGGCGGAAGGTCAGGAACCAGCCGAGGAACAGCGACACGACGAGCAGGATCGCCACCGCCGCGCCGGTGAGCGTGAAGCTGGTGGCGAAGGCCTCGCGGATCTGGCTGTGGCGGAAGAGGGCGTTGACGTAGTGCTCGAATGTCAGCGTCTCGAACGTGAGGCCCTGGCCGTAGCCGGAGACCAGCGAGGTGGCGACAAGCGCGGAGAGTGGAAGCGCGAGCGTCGCGACGAGGAAGGCCCAGGCGCCGGCCTCGACCATCGGGCGGGCGCGGCCGAGCGGAATGCGGATGGTGCCGCCGGATCCGTCGACCTGAAGGTTGCCGCGCCGTCCGGCCCAGCCGGCGAAGGCAAGGGCCGCGACCGTGACCGTGGACAGGAGCAGGGCGAGCGTTGCCATGTCCGACAGGGCGGAGGGGCCGTAGGCATTCATCTGGCGGTAGATCAGCGTGACGAGGGTCGGAAAGCGTGCCGGGATGCCGAGCATCGCCTGGATGCCGAAGTTGCCGATGGCCGAGACGAAGGCGAGGCCGGCGCCGGCGAGAAGCCCTGCTCGGGCGAGCGGCAGCACGATCGTGGCAACGAGGCGCAGGTTTCCCGCGCCGGCGGCACGGGCGGCCTCGGCAAGGCTCGCCGGCAGGCGCGCAAGGCTCGCGCGCACGGTCAGGAACACGAGCGGGGCGTTGGTCAGGCCGAGAAGAACGATGATGCCCGTGGCGGAAAACAGCGGATGCCGGGCACCGGGCTCCAGGGCGAGGCCGAGCGCGCCGAGCACGGGGCTCGTCGGCGAAAAGGCCTGCACCCAGGCAAGGGCCGTGACCTGCGGCGGGATCATGAGCGGCAGCACGAAGCCGAACACCCAGGCTGTGCGGGCGCGCATGTCGGTGAGCGCGGTCAGCAGCGCGGCAAGCGTGCCGAGCGCGACGGCGATCACGGTCGACAGGGCGGCGACCTGGAGCGAATTCAGTGTCGCGGTGACGACGCGGCGTTTCAGCAGGAGATCGGCGAGACGGTCGAGATCGATGAAGCCGGCGGGCGCGATCCCCGTGACCGCCAGGCGCACCAGCGGCGCCAGCGACAGGGCGGCGACGAACAGCAGCAGGAGGACGAGCACGGCCCCTTGCGAGGACGGCAGAAGGGCCGGCAGACGCCGGCCCCCCCGCGACATTGTCGTTGCGATGTCGGACATCGCCTCAGCCGCCGAAGATCTCGGTGAACTTCTCGCGCACGGCCGCGTCGGTCTCGACCGCCTGGCCGGCGTCGATCGGCAGCAGCGTGATGTCGCTCAGCTTCGGGAAGCCCTCCGGCGAGGCGACTTCCGGATCGAGCGGCAGGTTACCCTGCTCGGCGACCAGTTCCTGGCCCTTGCGCGAGAGCAGGAAGTCCACGAACACCTTGGCGGCCTCGGGCTCCTTCGCCGTCGACAGGATCGCGACCGGCTCGGTGATGAAGCTCACGCCGTCCTTGGGGAACACGAAGTCGATGGGCGAGCCCTTGGCCTTGGCGCGCAGTGCATTGGCGTCGACGACGATCGCGTATTTCGCCAGGCCGCCCGCGACAGCCTTGATGGCCGGGCCGTTGCCGCCTTCCGGCGCGATGTCGAGCTCCGCGAGCTTCTCGTAGAAGTCCCAGCCGATTTCGGGGGCGTTGATGAGCGCGTGCAGGTGGTTCAGCGCGGCGCCCGAGTAGAGCGGCGAGGGAACGGCGATCTGGCCGCGGTTTTCCTCGACGAGAAGGTCGGCCCAGGTCTCGACCGGCTCGGCCGACTGGGTGTTGTAGGCGATGCCGGTGGAGATGACCTTGGTGCCGAAGAAGGTCATGTCCTTGTCGTAGGTGCCCTTGTCGTAGGTGCCGACCTTGGCTTCCGGATAGGCCATGAGGCGGCCTTCGGCCTTGAGCTGGCCGAGGTTGATCGTGTCGGCGACGAGAAGGACGTCCGGCTTCAGGTCGCCGGCGGCGATTTCCGCGCGCAGCACGTTCATGAGCTGGGAGGTGCCGTTGCGGGTCCACTCGACCTCGATCTCGGGATGCTCGGCCTGGAAGGCGTCGACCGTCTGCTGCGCCTGCTCGGGCGACTGGGAGGTGTAGAGAACGAGCTTCTCGGCGTGGGCGGTGCCCGCCAGAAGCAGAAGGGTGAGGGCGGATGCTGCAAGACGCATGGAAGTACCTCGGTGTTGGAGCGGGAGGGCTCAGGCTCGGGCTGGGATCACCCAGCCGTCTTCGATGCGCACGGAGATCCGGTCTCCGGGCGCAAGCGATCGGTCTGTCGGGGCGTTCAGGGTCAGCGCCAGGTCGGGGCTGGCATCGGCGTGGAACTCGATCTGCTTGTGGCCGCCGCGAAAGATGACGCGTTCCACTGTGGCGGCGAAGCCGTCATCGGTGGTTTCGGCAAGCGCGAGGTCGGCCGGATGGACATTCACCGTGCCGGAGGCCCGTGCCGCCTGGGTGCGGGCGCAGCGCAGCGTCTGGCGGATGCCGAAGATGCTGGCCGTGGCGCGGCCCGAACCGAGCGTGGCGATGTCATCGGCCGGCAGCACGAGGCCGTTTCCGATGAAGGCGGCGACCATGTCGTTCGCGGGCTCGCGGTAGAGCGTTTCGGGCGCCGCGTACTGCATCAGCCGGCCCCGGTCGATCACCGCGATGCGGTCGGCAAGCGCCATGGCCTCGGCCTGATCGTGGGTGATGTAGACCATGCTGGCGCCGGTACGGGCATGGAAGTCGACGAACTCGCGTTCCATGGAGGCGCGCAGGTGCACGTCGAGATTGGCGAGCGGCTCGTCGAGAAGCATCACCGAGGGACCGGCGGCAAGGCAGCGCGCCAGGGCCACGCGCTGGCGCTGACCGCCCGACAGCGCGGTTGGCGCCTTGTCGCGATGATCGCTCATGCCGACGGTCTCCAGCGCGCTCGCCACGCGCGTGTCGCGCTCGCCACGGGAGAGGCCGGCGACCTTGAGCGCGTAGCCCACGTTGTCGGCGACGCTCATGTGCGGCCACAGCGCGTAGTTCTGGAACACGATGCCCACGTTGCGCTTTTCCGGCGGCAGCGTGGCGCGCGCATCGGACACGGTGGCGCCGCCAAGGCGGATGGCGCCGTCGTCCAGCGTCTCGAAGCCGGCGATCAGGCGCAGGAGCGTGGTCTTGCCGCAGCCGGACGGGCCGAGAATGGCGACGAATTCACCGTCCTCGACGGTGAGTGACACGTCGGACAGGACGGGCTTTCCGCCATAGGATTTGGAGACGGTGTCGAGGCTGATGGCGACCACGGATTTACTTCCCAAGGCATTGTATTTTCAGGAAAAAATATATCCCTGAAGCGTGTTTGAGCTTGACTGCACACGTGTGCAAACTAGGCTGGACGTGCTTCAGTTTTATGACGGCGCTCGAAGGTATCCGGGGATTTTGTAGCCGGCTTATTTTTATCGCTGTTCGCGTGACGGGAAGGCGGGACGGATATGAGCGAGGGAATTCCGGCAGGGCGGGGCGGTTTCGTCACGGCGCTCGATGTGGCGCGGCGCGCGGGGGTCTCGCGTTCGGCCGTGTCGCGCACCTTCACGCCCGGAGCGAGCGTCTCCGAACCGGTGAGGCGAAAGGTCGTGGCGGCGGCGGAGGAGCTCGGCTACAGCGTCAACCGGCTGGCGCGCAGCCTGCACGGGGCTCCGTCGGATCTCGTGGCGCTGGTCGTGTCCAATCTCAGCGAACCCTTCATCGCGACGCAGCTCGATGCGCTGAGCGCGGCGCTCATGGAGCGTGGCCTGCACACGCTTCTGCTCAATGCGGGTGCGCGGGACATGAGCGCGCTGATGACGCTGGTGCTCGAGTACCGGGTGCGGGCGGTGGTCGTTCTTTCGGGCGCGCCGCCGGCGGAGATCGTGGAGCAGTGCCAGCGCGGGAACCAGCGCATGATCCTCGTCAACCGGGATGCCGGCGGAATGGTTGTGGATCGCATTCGCACGCAGGATGTGGGCGGTAGCCGCATGGCCGGCGAGCACTTCCTGGCGCGCGGGCGCAGGCGGCCCGTCGTGATCCGAAGCGCCGCGCGCACGCCGACCCGGCTGCGGCGCGCGCAGGGGTTTCTTGCGCGCATGGACGAGGCAGGCATCGCCTGCCGGGAGATCGCGGACGGGGCGGACGATTATGCCGCCGGGGCGGCCGCCGCGCGTGCGCTGTTGCCGGACGGGCTCGTGGACGCGGCCTTCTGCGTCACGGACCGCACGGCGCTCGGTTTTCTCAACACCGCCCGCCACGAACTGGGCGTGGCGGTCCCGGACGACGTGGCGGTGATCGGGTTCGACGGCATCGCGGAGGCCGGCTGGCCGTCCCATGCACTGACCACGGTGGCGCAGTCGGTGCCGGACTTCGTTCAGGCGGTGGTGCGCATCCTGGAAACACCCCGCGAGGGGCCGGGAACCGGGGACGGGCTCAGCCTGGAGGTGCCCGTGCAACTCGTCGTGCGCGGGTCGAGCTGAACCGGCGTTTCACTCGTAGTCGTGAAAGTCCGGCGGAGGCAGGCTCGTAGAAAGCCGTTGCCGATAACGCCCCGTCAGCGGATGGAAGATGTCGCCGAAGACATGCGTCCAGGGAACGGGATAGCGCGACGGCATGCCGTCGATCATGTCGCCAGGACGTTCCTTCGGCAAGCGCGCCGGGTTCTCGCGCAGGGCGGGCAGCAGGGCGTCGAGGCGGCGGTTCATTTCGCTCCACCAGGCGCGGACGAAGGGCGTATCGGGGCGAAAGACAAAGGCGCAGCAGCCGATCAGATACGGATACTGGGCCTGCAGCCACTTGCGGTGCAGCCAGGCCCGGGCCTGACGGTGGAGAGGTTCGCCGAGCTCCCGGCTCGAGCTGTACATGTTGGAAATGGCGCCGTCGCCGGGTTCGCCGTATCCCACGGCCATGAGCCTTTCGTCGCGCTCGAGAAGATCGAAGGCGGGCAACCAGCTCGCGTGGTGCGGCTTGATGTCCGCATAGCCGCCGCCATGCCGGAGCATGGCGTGGCAGCGCAGGAAATCGGCCCTGTGGGCGAGATTGAGAAAGGGGTAGGCAGGATGCAGGTCGGCCGCCCGCACGAAGGCTGCCACGTCCCCGGCCGTGATCAGCTCGACGTCGCAGCCCGAATTGGCACGCAGGCTCTCCAGCCCGCGCCGGCGGTTTTCCGGCATCTCGTTTGTGCCGGTCCAGAAGCAGAAGATGCGCCTGTTCATGTCGATCTCGTCTTCCCTGAGGACTGTTCGGGCAGCGGCGCTCAAAGCAATATCACGCCGGACAGGATGGACGTCGGACTGATCCCGCGCAGCCGGTGAGGCGGACGGGAGTGTTACCTTCGCGCAACGGGCGGCGTCAAAACGCGCAGGATTGCAGCGCGTGTGACGCAGCGGTGCCGGCGTGAGGACGGAGGGGATCTTTCGGCGAGAGGTCACTTTCAGGTCGCGGTGCGATGAGGGTCCGTCTCCGGCCCCGGCCGGTCGTCCGAATGAAAGATTCCTGTGATTGCCGGTTTCCTCGCGGGGACCTAGAGATTGAGAATCAAAGGAATTTCCTTGTCGAAATGCTTGAAGCATCCGCGTGCGCGAGGCGGTCTGCGGGGCGGATGACATGAATGCGCTGGGGGGCGTCATGTACGATTTGTTGCAAGAAGCGGTGCTTGAGCGGTGTGAGGCCGGGCGTCGGCGCTGCTTTCTTTCCAGGTTGCGTACGGGAACGGCCCTGGCGGGGCTTTCGCTGGCCTGCGTCGTGCCGATGGGCGACGCGGCCCGGGCGGCGCCGGACGTCACGATCGACAACACCGTCACGGTCCCGATCCTCATGGACACCCTGCATCCCGGCGGGGGAACTCTTCTGCTGACGCAGAACGGGTCGATCGTTCTCGGCGGCGCCTCGCAAAGCGCGCTGGGGACGGGCACCTCCGCCTGGACGCTTCTGATCGATGGCGCGATCCGCTCGAACGGGCCGGGCAGCGGCGCCATCGCCTCCCATGCGAACGATACGATCACCGTTGGAACGACGGGTGTCATCGAGGCCCTTGATGGCGGCACCGCCGTATTCTCCGCCGGCGGGATCACCATCGGCAACTCCGGACGTATCGAGGGTGAGGACTTCGGCCTGCTCGTCACCAGTGGCGGCGTCTCGCTCACCAACAATGCCGGAGCCTCCATCGAGGGCGCCATTCAGAATCCGGGCACGGGCACGAACTACATCGACAACTCGGGAAGCATACACAACACGGGCAATCTGAGTGTCCTCTACCTCATGGGTGACGCGACCATATACAATCGCGCAGGGGCAACGATCTCCTCGGATTCCATCGTGATCGATGTCCAGTCGTCCGCTGCCTTTCTGGACAACGCGGGTTCGATCACGTCGACCAACTTGATGAATTTCGATACCAGCGCCGTCTATTTCACCAAGTCCGGCACGGTGATCAATGCGCAGACAGGGACAATGTCGGCGGACACCGGTGTGTGGCTCGGCAACTGGTATGAGATGTCGAGTGTAAAGGCCACTCTGACCAACAGCGGCTCGATCACCGGCACGAAGTACCATGGCGCCCTGTTCTACAACGTCTCCGACGCGAGCCTGACCAACACGTCGACGGGGACATTGGAAGGCAGCAACAACGGCGTTCTCTTTTACGGCCTCACGGAAGGTGAAATCACCAACGCAGGTACCATTCGCGGTGGCCACGGGCTGTATATGACGAACGACAGCACCCTGGCTTCGACCGGCCATGCGACCATCCTCAACTCCGGAACGATCGAGGCGACAAGCAATGGCGGATTCGCCATCGCGAAAAGCAGCACGATCAGCTACGACCTCACGTTGGACACGGGTTCGAACCTGATCGGCAAGGTTCAGGCGGACAGCGGAGACACGCTGACGCTGAAGGGGACGGGCAGCGAGGACGAGGACCTGAAGGGGTTCGGCACGCTGACCATGGCGGGCAGCGCCTGGACGTTGTCCGGCGGCGTGCAGGCCGACACGCTCGACCTGACGTCGGGCGTGCTGACGCTGACCGGCTCGGACATCGACTTCGGCAGCATCAGCATCGCCAACACGGCGAAGCTGGTGGTGAACGGAACGTTCTCGACGCCGGTCGCGACGACGCTCGCGGGCGGCGCGCGGCTTGGCGGCACCGGCACGGTCGGCGAGACCACGGTGAATGCCGGCGGCATTCTCAGCCCCGGCAATTCCATCGGCACGATCAATGTGGCGGGCGACGCGACCTTCAACGCCGGGTCGATCTACGAGGTCGAGGTGGATCCCGCGGGCACCTCCAGCGACAAGACCATTGCCTCCGGCGCGATCGTCATCAACGGCGGCACGGTGCAGCACATCGGCTTTGCCGGCAGCTACAATCCGATCGCGACCTACCGGATCCTTGAAGGCGGCACGGGCCTGACGGGCTCCTTCGACAGCGTCGCCTCCGACTATGCGTTCCTGGATGCGTCGCTGGTCTACGACCGGGTGAACTACACCGTCGACCTGACTCTCACACGCAATGATATCAGCTTCTCCGACAAGGTGAGCACCGCCAACCAGCGGGCCACGGCGGCGGCGGCCGAGGCGGCCGGAGCCGGCAATGCCGTGTTCAACGCGGCGGCGGCCCTGCCGGACAACGCGTCGGTGCTTGGCGCGTCCTTCGACAGCCTGTCCGGCGAGGTGCATGCCAGCCTGCAGTCGAGCCTCGTGGAAGGCGCGCGGATGCTGCGCACGACGGTGAACAACCGCCTGCGGTCTTCGGGCGCGGGCGGTGCCGCGCCGGTGGTTCCCATTCTGGGCTATGCGGCGGCGTCCGGCACGGGATCTCCCGCCGACAGGGTCCTTGCGGCGCCCGCGCCCGAGGCGGCGGACCGCTGGGCGGTCTGGGGAGAGGGCTTCGGCTCCTGGACCCGCAAGGACGGCAACGGCAATGCGGCGTCGGTGAGCGAAAACACCGGCGGGTTCCTGATCGGCGCGGACGTGGCGGCTTTCGAGGAGACGCGTCTTGGCGTGTTCGCCGGCTACAGCCGCACGGAACTCAACGTGGCGGCACGCGGCTCGAGCGCGTCGGCCGACAGCTATCATCTTGGCGCCTACGGCGGCAGCTCGTTTGCCGCCGGCGCGGGGGTTCTCTCGCTGCGTGGTGGCGCCTCCTACAGCTGGAGCGACATCGAAAGCGACCGGACCGTGGCGGTGGGGGCGCTCGTCGGCGCGCCGACGGCGGGCTACCGTGCCGGAACGGCGCAGGTCTTCGGCGAGGCTGGCTGGGCCTTCGACATGGGTCCGGGCACGGTGGAGCCCTTCGCGGGTCTTGCGTGGGTGGGGCTCGACACGGACGGCTTCACGGAAGCGGGGGGCGCTGCGGCCCTTGCGGGTCAGTCGCAGGACATGTCGACGGCCTTCACGACGCTGGGCGCACGCGGGTCCGCAAGCGTCGGGCTCGGCACGCTGCCGCTCGAGCTGACGGGTGCGCTCGGCTGGCGTCATGCCTTTGGCGACGTGACGCCGCTCACCACCGCCAGCTTTGCCGGCGGCACGCCGTTCACGGTCGCTGGCGCGCCGATCTCGCGCGATGCGGCGTTTGTGGAGGCGGGCGCGTCGCTGTCGCTGAACGACAGCGCGCGGCTCTCTCTCGGATATAGCGGCCAGATCGCGGAGGACGCCCGCGAGCATTCCCTGACCGCGCGCCTCTCGGCCCGGTTCTGACGGGCCACTCCGTCGCCGACGTCAGTACGGACATGAAAAGGCCCCGCAGCCATCCGGTTGCGGGGCCTTTTCCGTCTTCCGAAAAGACGTACCGGTTCAGGCTGGTTGCCGGCGGTCCATGATCTGGCGGGCGAAGACCGGCAGGACCAGAACGATGCCGATCAGCGTCGCGATCAGGTTGGGCGCGACGAGAAGCATGGCGGCCACCACCAGAAGGGCGCGTTCGTAGCCGTGGAGCGGCCCCAGGAGCCAGTTGGCGAAGGCGGAGGACAACATCCAGATGCCGGCCATGGCACCGGCGGTGGCCAGGAAGAACTCCTGCCAGGAGAAATTGTCCACCACGAGCAGCATCGACGGCGAGAATGCGAAGACGAAGGGCACCAGCGCCTTGCCCATGCCGAGCCGGAAGGCCGTGTTGCCCGCCTTGAACGCATTGGCACCCGCGATGCCGGCGGCCGCATAGGCGGCGAGCGCCACCGGTGGCGTGATGTCCGCCAGAACGCCGAAGTAGAACACGAAGAAATGCGCGACCAGCGGCTGCACGCCCAGCATGCTCAGGATCGGCGCGGCGACGGCGATCATGATCAGGTAGTTGGCCGTCGTGGGAATGCCGCAGCCCATGAGGATGCAGACCACGGCGGTCATGATGAGCGTGAACAGAAGCGTCAGGGATTCAACGCTGGTGAGCTGGAACGGAAGCACCGAGAGCCAGCCGTTGACGTCCTGCGCCCATTCGGCGGCGACCGAGGTCACCATGTAGGCGATCTTGAAGCCGACGCCGGTCAGCGTGACGACGCCGATGACGATGCCGACAAGGGCGGCCGCTGCCGTCACCGACAGCGAGTATTTGGCGCCGACGACGAAGCCGTCCCACAGGTCGTGCACGCTGCGCTTCAGCGCGTCGGACAGATCGTGGCGAATGACGTTCTGGATCAGCAGCACCAGGATGCAGGCGGAGATGCCCCAGAAGGCTGCGGCATAGGGCGTGCGGCCGGAAAGCAGGATCGCGACCAGCACGAAGAGCGGCAACGTGGTCAGCCAGCCGGCCTTGAACACGGTCCAGGCGACGGGAAGCTCTTCCTTCGTCAGGCCGCGCAGGCCGCGCGCCTTCGCCTCCAGGTGCACCTGCACCAGCACGCCGAAGAAGTGCATGAAGGCGGGAACCAGGGCCGCCGTCAGGATCGTGGTCAGCGGCACGCCGAGATACTCGATCATGAGAAAGGCGACGGCGCCCATGACGGGCGGCGTGATCTGGCCGCCGGTGGAGCTTGCCGCTTCCACGGCCGCCGCGAAGTGGCGCGGGTAGCCGATCCGGATCATCGCCGGAATGGTCAGCGAGCCGGTGGTCACCGTGTTGGCGATGGACGAGCCGGAGATCGAGCCCAGCATCGCGGAGGACAGCACCGAGACCTTGGCCGGGCCGCCCGAGTAGCGGCCGGCAAGGGCCGATGCGAGGTCGATGAAGAGTTGCCCGAGGCCGATGCGGGTGGCGAGCACGCCGAACAGGACGAAGTGGAACACATAGGTCGAGATCACGCCCAGCGGAGTGCCGTAGATGCCCTGGCTGGTGAGGTAGAGGTGATTGACCATGTTGGTCCAGCTCGCGCCCGGATGGACCAGAATGCCGGGCATGGACTGGCCGAAGTAGGCGTACCCCATGAACAGCAGCGCGATCACCGGCAGCGGCCAGCCCATGGCGCGCCGGGTGGCCTCGAGCAGGGTGACGATGAGGATGGTGCCCATGATCACGTCGATGGGCAGCGGAGCGCCGACGCGGAACGCGAGCTCGTTGAAGATCCAGGGCACGTAGAAGGCCGAGACCACGCCCGCGATGGCGAGCAGCCAGTCATAGAGGGGAAGCCCGAGCGGCTGCAGCAGGCCCGAGCGCGGCTCCTTCTCGCTGCCCCAGGCGGCGAAGAGCAGGAAGATCAGCCCGAGCGTGAAGGCCAGATGCAGACCCCGGTGCGTGGTCGCCTGGGGGATGCCGAAGCCCGACGTGTAGTAGTGATAGCAGGACAGCACGAAGAGTGCCGCGCCGGCGAGGCCGGCCAGGAATCTCGGCAGTGGCCGGAAGCGGACCTCCGGGTCGAAGCGCTCCTCGAGCTCCTTCATTTCCGCTTCGGTCAGCGCTTCGGCGCGCTCGGTGTCGGGTGTCGCCCCCATTCGTCAGTCCCTCGTCTGGTCGCCGCCTCTTCAGGGCGGTCTGCGCCATTCCGGCCGGTCAGGGCCGGGCATTGCTTTGCCGTTAGGTTAGAGCCGGCGTCAAGCCACCGCAAACAAAACGACCCGGCTCGACGAGGAACCGGGTCGCTTCTTGTCTTGTCGCGAATATGGCTTCGGAATCAGTCCTTGAGGACGCCGGCCTCGCGGTAGAACTTCTCCGCGCCCGGATGGAACGGGATGCCGACACCGTCGGTTGCCGTCTCGAGCGTGATCTGGCGGCCCTTCTGGTGACCGGCATCCAGCAGCTTGCGGGTGTTGTCGTTCCACAGCGCCTTGGTGATCTCGTAGACGAGCTCTTCCGGCTGGTCCGCGCTGGTGATCCACTGGGCACCGACGGACAGGGTCTCGACGTCGCCCTCGACGCCCTCGTAGGTGCCGGCCGGGACCACGTTCTTTGCGAAGAAGGTGTACTCGCCGCGCACGCCGTCGGCCTCGCCGCCGGAAATCGGCACGAGGGTGATGTCGTGCTGGCTGGCCAGCTCGGCGATGGCGCCGGCCGGGAAGCCGCCGACGAAGAAGAAGGCGTCCATGGCGCCGTCACGCATGCGCTCGGCCGCCTGGTCGGGCTTCAGGTACTGGGCATCGACCTTGTCCTCGGACAGGCCGTAGGCCTCGAGGATGATGCGGGCGTCGACCAGCGTGCCCGAACCCGGCTCGTCCAGCGAGACGCGCTTGCCTTCCAGGTCCGCGACGCCCTTGATGCCGCTGTCCGCCGAGGCGACCAGGTGGATCGTCTCCGGGTAGAGGTTGGCGATGGCGCGCAGCTTCTCGACAGCCGGGCGGTCTTCCCAGATGCCGGTGCCGGAATGGGCCCAGGTCGCCACGTCGGACTGGGAGAAGCCGGACTCCAGCGTGCCGCCGGCGATGGCGTTCACGTTGGCGACCGAACCGTTGGCCGACAGCGCCGTGGCGATGAGGCCAGGAACGCCGCACGATCCGCCCTGGTCGCAGGGACGCGAACCCGGGGGATTGGAGATCGCGTTCGCGATCAGGCCGCCGATCGGATAGTAGGTGCCGGCGGTGCCGCCGGTGCCGATGCGGAAGAACTGCGGCTGCTGGGCGAGAGCCATGCCGGCCGCGAACACACCACCAATAACGGCACCGATGAATGCCAAACGACGTGTTTTCACATCAACCTCCCTTGGGTCAGAAAACCTTGAGCTTCTGAGCTAGCATCCCCGGGCGCGGGCATCAACGCCAAAGCCGCGCCGCGAGATCTTCGCCCTCAGCCCAGGCGCAGCATGAGCCCGGCGATGAGCTGGGCGCGTTCCACGAGGCTGTCGATGTAGATGTGCTCGTTGAGGGTGTGCAGATCCTTGCCGCGAACGCCGATGGAGTCGATCGTCGGGATGCCCATGGCGCCGGTGAAATTTCCGTCCGAGCCGCCGCCGGCTGAGCAGTGGGTGAGGTCGAAGCCGATTTCCGAGGCGACCTGGCGGGTTTCCTCGTAGAGCGCCAGCGTGCCGGCGTCCGGCTCCCACACGGGCCGGGTGACGCCGCGTGTCACCTCGACGATGACGTCGTCGTACTCGCCGGAAAGCGAGAGCATCCGCTCCACGCCCCGGTCGAGATCCTCCTGGCGCTTGGCCATGGACAGAACCTCCGCGTCGCAGAAGGAGGAGACGCAGTTGACCCACTGTCCGGCATGGATCACGCCGACGGAGAACGTGCAGTCCTCCGTGGTCATGGCCTCGATTTCCAGCACCTTGCGCGCCATGGCGGCGATCGCGGACCGGCCGTCGGCCAGCGCCCAGCCGGCGTGGCTCGGCCGTCCGGTGGTGCGGATGTTGAAGCGCGCGATGGCATAGCGTCCCGTCACGGCGGAGCCGTCGCGGTGCGCGGGCTCGGGCACCATGACGTATTTGTTCTTGGCCGCTTCCTGCTCGATCAACTCGCGGGTGGAGGGGGTTCCCACCTCCTCGTCCGGCGTCAGCAGCACGGTGACCGGCAGCGGCGTCTCGAGGCCGGCGCGGCCGATCTGGCGCAGTGCCTCGACCGTGAGGTAGTTGCCGCCCTTCATGTCCAGGATGCCGGGGCCGTAGCAGCGGTTTTCCTCGACGCGGAAGGGAAGCTTCTCCAGCGTGCCGACCGGATGGACCGTGTCGAGGTGGCCGGAGACGAGAATGCCGGGCTTGCCCGCGTCCTTGTGCGGGAAGGTGGCCCGCACGGAGCCGCCGAAGCCCATGCGACCGGGAATGCGCTCGACATGCGCGCCGGCGACCGCGAGGTCGTAGGCGGCGAGGTCCATCATCCGGTCGACGGCGGCGGCGTCGAAGGTGGGGCTCTCGCACTCGATCCAGGGCTTCAGCCCGGCGAGGATCTCGTTGGTGTCGAAGGGAAGGTCCTTGAAGCTGGTCATGGCGGATCCGTCAAGTCATGGGGCCGCGGCGCGGGGCCGCGGCCGGATTGAGGAAGGAGAGAAAGGAAGGGTCAGACGGCAAGCCGGTCGGTGGCGATGCGCGCGTAGATGCTCGCGCCCACCGGCAGCATGTCGTCGTCGATGACGAACTCGGGATTGTGGACCGGAACCGACCCCTTGTGTCCGACGGTGCAATAGGCGCCGGGCACGATCTGGAGCATGTCGGCGAAGTCCTCGCTCGCGGAAACCAGTTCGGTCTTGAGCGAGGCCTTCGGCTCGCCGACGATCTCGCGCGCGGCGGCGATATAGGCTTCCGACAGGGCGGGGTCGTTGTTCAGCACCGAGAAGATCGGCCGGATGTCGGGCACGATCTCGACGCCATAGGCGGTTGAAAGCCCGGCGCAGAGCGCCTCCATGCGCGCGTGCATCATGTCGCGGACCTCGTCCTCGAAGTACCGCACGGTGCCGGAAACGACAGCCTGGTCGGGCACAACGTTGTAGGCCGAACCGGAGTGGATCTGCGTCACCGACAAAACGGCGGCGCTGGTCGGCGGCACGTTACGCGAGACGATGGACTGGAGCTGCTGGACGAGCGCCGTCGCGATGACGATCGGGTCCTTGGAGTGATGCGGGGCGGCACCGTGGCTGCCGACGCCGCGCACGGTGATGTCGAAGAAGCTCGCGCCGGCCATGGCCGCGCCCGGCTTCACGCCGACCTCGTTCTCCTCCGCGAGCGGGTTGTTGTGCATCCCGTAGATCTCGTCGCAGGGGAAGCGGTCGAACAGTCCGTCCTCGATCATCGCGCGGGCCCCGCCGAGACCCTCCTCGGCCGGCTGGAAGATGAAGACAACACGGCCCGTGAAGTCGCGGTGCTCGGCGAGGTAGCGCGCCGCGCCGAGCAGCATGGTCGTATGGGCGTCATGGCCGCAGCCGTGGAACACGCCGGACGTCTTGGAGCGGAAGGAGAGATTGGTGTGCTCGTCCATGGGCAGCGCGTCCATGTCGGCGCGCAGGCCGATCGAACGGCCCTTGCCCTTCGTTCCCTGGAGCACGCCGACGACGCCGGTCTTGCCGATGCCGGTATGCACCTCCAGTCCCCAGGCGGTCAGCAGCTCGGCCACCTTGGCGGACGTGCGCGTCTCGGTGAAACCGATCTCGGGATGCATGTGAAAGTCGTGGCGGATCTCGACGAGATCGCCGGCGAACTCGGAAATGCGGGGAATGACTGCCATTTTTCCGTCCCTTTCGACCTCAGGCGCTTGCCGGGGCCAGTTCGGTGAAGTTTGCGAAGTCCCAGCCGCGACCGGGTGCCGCGTCGATGAGCGACCGGGTGTAGCTGTGCTTCGGATGGGCGAGCACCTCGCTCGCCGTGCCCTGCTCGACGATGCGCCCCTTCTGCATGACGACGACGTCGTCGCAGATCTGGGCCGCCACGCGCAGGTCGTGGGTGATGAAGAGGATCGCGATGCCGAGCTTCTTCTGCAGGTCCTCGAGAAGCTCCAGCACCTGTGCCTGGACCGAGACGTCGAGGGCGGAAACCGCCTCGTCGGCGACGAGCACGTCCGGCTCCATGGCAATGGCGCGGGCGATGGCGATGCGCTGGCGCTGCCCGCCCGAGAACTGGTGCGGATAGCGGTCGAGCGCATCCGCGGGCAGTCCGACGATCTCCAGGAGTTCCGCCGCGCGCGCCAGTGCCTCCTTGCGCGAGCCGCCGTAGTTCAGCGGCCCCTCGATCAGGCTGTGCCCGATGGTCCAGCGCGGGTTGAGCGAGCGGAACGGGTCCTGGAACACGATCTGGACGTGCTTGCGCACGTCACGCAGCTCGCGCCGCGACAACGTCGCGATCTCGCGCCCGGCGACATTGATGCTTCCACCGGTCGGGTCGATGAGGCGCATGATGCAGCGCGCCACGGTCGACTTGCCCGAGCCGCTTTCCCCGACGATCCCGAGCGTGCGCCCGCGCCCGATGGCGAAGGACACCTCGCGTGCGGCGCGGGTCGGCTCGCGGTTCACGAACCAGCCGGACTTGCCGTAGGCCTTCTCCAGGTCGGTGACGTGGAGTACCTCCTCGTGGCTGCCGTCGCGGCCCTTGCCGGTGTCGACCTTGCCCGCGTGGCGGGGAATGAGGCTCGGCACGGCCGCGAGCAGGTCGCGCGAGTAGGGGTGGGTGGGCGTGCGCAGGAGTGTCTCCACCGGGGCGCGTTCGACGATCTCGCCGTAGCGCATGACATGAACGGTGTCGGCGATTTCGGCGACGACGCCCATGTCGTGGGTGATGAACAGAACGGCCGTGCCGTGCTTCTCCTGCAGTTCGGCGATCAGGCCGAGGATCTGCTGCTGGGTGGTGACGTCGAGAGCGGTGGTCGGCTCGTCGGCGATGAGCAGCTTCGGTTCCAGGATCAGCGCCATGGCGATCATGATGCGCTGGCGCTGTCCGCCCGAGAGCTCGTGCGGATAGGAGGTGAAGATGCGCTCCACGTCCGGCAGGTGCACCTGGTCCATGATGTCGAGGATGCGCTGGCGCCGCTCGCGCGCCGGGAGGCGCAGGTGGGTGTCCAGCACCTCGCCGATCTGGTCGCCTACCCGCATCACCGGATTGAGCGCCGTCATCGGCTCCTGGAAGATCATCGACAGGTCGCGGCCACGGATCTCGCGCATGTCGCCGACGCCGAGGTCGAGCAGGTTGCGGTCGCCGAGCAGGATGCGTCCGCCCCCGACCTCGAGGGCGCCCCTGGGCAGCAGGCCCATGGTCGCGAGCGAGGTCACCGACTTGCCGGATCCGCTTTCGCCGACGAGGCAGACGGTCTCGCCCGCCCGGATCTCGAGGCTGATGCCCTTGAGAACCTGGTGGTCGGGCCGGTTGGCGATCTGGACGACCAGATCCTCGATGGACAGGACGACGGGAGCGTCGTCGAAGTTACGGGTCTTGAACTTCATCTCAGGCCTCCCGCTTCTTGAGGCGCGGATCGAGCAGGTCGCGGGCCGTGTCGCCAAGCAGATTGATGGACAGGATGCACAGCGACAGCATGAGGCCGGGCCAGAAGATCAGCATGGGCTTGAGCTGGAAGTAGATCCGCCCCTCGGCCATGATGTTGCCCCAGGTCGGGATCTCGGTGCTCACGCCGGCGCCGAGGAAGGACAGGATCGCTTCCACGAGAATGGCCGAGGCGCAGATGTAGGTGCCCTGCACGGTGAGCGGGGCCAGCGTGTTGGGCATCAGGTGCTGCCACAGGATTTTCGGTGTCGAGGATCCGAGAGCGATGGCTGCTTCCACGTAGGGCTCCTCGCGGGCGCTCAGCACCACCGAACGAACAAGGCGCACCACGCGCGGAACCTCGGGAATGGTGATGGCGCAGATCACCGACCACAGGCTCGGGCCGTTGAGGGCGACGAGCGCGATGGCGAGCAGGATCGAGGGGATGGCCATGAGGCTGTCCATGATCCGCATGATGATCGCGTCGGCCACGCGGAAGAAACCGGAGACGAGGCCGATCAGCAGGCCGAGAACCACCGACACGAAGGCGGCGGTGATGCCGATGACGAGCGAGATCTGGCCGCCCACCATGACGCGCGAGAAGATGTCGCGGCCATAGGCGTCGGTGCCAAGGAGATGGGCCTCGCTCGGTCCCTTGAGGCGGTTCAGAGCGTTGATGGTGAGCGGGTCGTGGGGAATGTAGAGCTGCGCCGTGGCACAGGCGACGACGATGAGCAGCAGCACGATCGCCGCGATGGTCGGGCCGACGCCGAGGCGCCAGGACCGGGGCAGGGAAAGCAGGCCGAGGGCCGGCTGCATTCCGGACTCTGGATTCTGTGGGCCGGACATCAGTAGCGGATCCTCGGATCGATGAGGCTGTAGGACACGTCGATGAGCAGATTGATGAGCACGTAGAGACCGCTGGTCAGCAGGATCATCGCCTGGATGACCGGGTAGTCACGGGCCAGGATCGCGTCGACGGTGAGACGGCCGATGCCGGGAATGTTGAACACGCTCTCCGTCACCACGACGCCGCTCACGAGCAGGGCGAAGCCGGTGCCGATGATGGTCAGGATCGGGACGGCGGCGTTCCTGAGCGCGTGGCGGAAGAGGACCCCGCGCTCCGCGACGCCCTTGGCGCGGGCGGTGCGGATGAAGTCCTCGCCCAGAACCTCCAGCATGCTTGCACGGGTCATGCGCGCGATCAGCGCCACATAGATGGTCGCAAGCGTCAGGCTCGGCAGGATCGCCCTGGAGAGAAACTTGGCGAAATCCTCCGAAGGGGAGGTGTAGCCCTGGACCGGGAGCCATCGGAGCTCGATCGAGAAGGCCTGGATGAAGAGATAGCCGATGACGAAGACCGGCACGGAAAACCCGAGCACGGAAAAGGTCATCACGATGTAGTCGACGGTGGTGCGATGGCGCCACGCGGCAACGACGCCCATCGGGACGGCGAGCAGCACCGACAGGGTGATGGTCAAAAGGGCGATGTTGATGGTCGGCCAGATGCGCTGTCCGATCATCTCGACCACCGGCGTGCCGGAAATCAGGGAGATGCCGAGATCTCCCCGGGCGAGCTGCTGTGCCCAGGTGCCGAGCTGAACGATGAGCGGGTCGTTCAGGCCGAGCGAGGTGCGGATGCGTTCCAGCTGCTCGGGCGTCGCGGCGTCGCCGGCGAGGATCGCCGCCGGGTCGCCCGGCGTCATGCGCAGGAGCAGGAACACGAAGATCGCGACGATGGCCATCACGGGGATGACGGCGAGGCATCGGCGGAGGATGTATCCGATCATCGGGAGGAAGCCCCCTTCCAGTCAGGTTCGCCGGCCGGTGCATCGGTCCGGAAGCGGCGATCGGTTCGGGCAGGATGCCACGGGAGAACGGGGTCCGGGAACAGGCGCCGGGACATGTCCCGAAACCGTCACCGGAGCCGGGCAGGCCCGGACGGTCAGGCGGCACCCTCGCACGCGGCGCCGGCCCGGGAGGAGGACGGTCTCGCCGCGGCCGGAGGGTGGCCGCAAGACACGTGGCCCGGACGAGCCGGGCCACGCATTGCCTTGAAGGATCAGTCTTCCTTGTCGATGCCCCAGAAGACGGGCACCGGCGACTGGATCATGTCCACCAGCTTGTTGGAGCGGGCCTGCGGGGTCAGGTACTGGCCCAGCGGGATGTAGAGGACATTGTCCAGCGTGTGGGCCTGGATCTTCTTGGCCACCTCGAGCTGGTCGAACGGGGTCTCGGCGGCGATGAACTCGTCGCGCAGGGCCTCGATCTTGTCGTCCTTGGGCCAGCCGAACCAGGCGCCGTCACCACGGCCGTTCAGCATCGGGCTGATGAGCGGCGAGTTGATCTCCGGAACACCCCAGTTGGTGAAGAAGATGTTCCAGCCGCCTTCCGAGGGCTTGGACATGGAGGCGCGACGGGTAACGAGCGTCTGCCAGTCCATCGGCTGCATGTCGACGGTGAAGCCGGCATTGCGCAGCGCCTGGGCGGCCACGACCGGCTGCGCGGTCAGGGTGACCACGTCCGTCGGCTGCATCAGCACGACCGGCGTGCCGTCATAGCCGGACTCCGCCAGGAGCTTCTTGGCGCCCTCGATGTCGCCGCCGTTGACCAGCGTCTCGGAGCCGGTGTCGTCGGCGAGCGGCGTGCCGCAGCCGAAGATCGCGCCGCAGATCTTGAAGTAGTCCGGATTGCCGATCAGCGTGCCGAGGACGTCGGCCTGGCTGAGCGCCATCATCGCCGCCTGGCGAACCTTCTGGTTGTCGAAGGGCGGATACTTGAAGTTCATGCGACCGATGGTCTGGAAGCCGAGCGGATCGCGAACCTCGGCCGTGACTTCGTCCGAGGAGGAGAGGATCGGCAGAAGATCGACCGGGACCTGCTCGATGTAGTCGATCTCGCCCGACATCAGCGCGTTGAGCGCGGTCTGCGCGTCGGGGAGCGTGACCCACTTGACCTTGTCGACCTTGACGACCTTGCCGCCGGCCATCCAGTCCGCCGGCTCGTCGCGCGGGACGTAGTCGTCGAACTTCTCGTAGGTGACGCTCACGCCGGGCTGGTACTCGTCGGCCACGAACTTGAACGGACCCGAGCCGATGGTCTCGGTGATCTGCGTGTCGATCGGGGTCTCGGCGACGCGCTTGGGCATGATGAACGGCGGCAGCGCCGACTGCTTCGACAGCGTGTCGAGGAACGGCGGGAAGGTCTCCTTGAGTGTCCAGACGATGGTCTTGTCGTCCGGCGCCGTCAGGCTCTCCGTGCGGTCGAAGATGAGCTGTCCGCCGGAATCCTTCTTGCCCCAGCGCTCGAGCGATGCCACGGCGTCGGCGGCCGTGACCGGCGCCCCGTCGTGGAACTTCAGGCCGTCGCGCAGCGTGAAGGTGTAGACGAGCTTGTCGTCGGACACCGTCCAGGAGGCCATCTGCGGCTGCGGCTTGAACTCGTGATCCTGCGCGATGAGCACGTCATAGATCATGTAGGCATGATCGCGCACGATATGGGCGGTGGTCAGCACCGGATCGAGCACGCGCAGACCGGAGTGCATCACCGCGGTGACGACTTTCTCCTCGGCCGAGGCGGGCGACATGACGCCGGTCGAGGCCAGCATCGCGGCGGCGAGCATGCCACCGACGGTCCGGCGCATCGCAGTGCGCGAACGCGTCCTCTTTTTCACTTCCAACATGCGTGTTCCCCTTCATGTCTGGTCGGTTCTTGCCAGTCTGCACCCCGCCCCGGCCTTGTTTCTGGACCTGTTGGCGTGGCGCTCCCTCCCGGCGGCCTCAGCTCGATGCGGCGGCCTCCGGAGGTATCTCGAAGCCCGGACCCAGCGGCGAAAGCCGGATCCCGGGCTGCAGGTTGCGGAACGGGAGGTCGTAGGCGTTGAGCGCCATGGGACCTGGAGCCGTGCACACGAGTATGGTTTCCGCGATGGGCTGGAAATGAGCCCGGAAATGCACCGAGCTCTTGTTCACGAGAATCGCCTGCTCGGTCGGTTCGATGCCGACGTAGCGGTACATCTCCTGGTCGGCGAGCTGCACCTTGCGGCTTGCCAGCACCACCTTGACCCCTCCGATGGAGAGACAGGCCGAGGGGCCCAGGTCCATCCAGGTGTCGCCGTAGAACGGTCCGGACGTGCGGAAGCGTCCGTCCGAAAGGCTTTCGACGCGGAATGTGCCGGTGAAGGCTTCATCGCCGGGAACGCCGGTGCGTCCGCCAAGCGTCAGCTCCACCTCGTTTCCGACACCGGCCGCATGAGCGGTGGCCGCCGCCTGCGGGTCGACCATCAGGCCCAGTGCCGCGCGGGTCGCGCCCTCGGACACGAGCGCACGCAGCATTCCGGCGGTGTTGGAATCGCCGCCGGCACCCGGGTTGTCCTGCGTGTCCGCGATGACAATGGGACGCGAGGCGGTGGCGGCCAGGCGCATGGCCTCGCGCACGCCTTCTTCCGGCGACCAGGCCTTGCCCGCGAAGGCGCTCTCGTTTTCCTCGAAGAAGCGCAGCAGCCGGTCGGCGGCGGCATTGGCCGACGCCTGGTCGCTCGCATAGGCGAGCACCACCGGCGAGCACTCCGGAAAGTCCGCGGCGGGAAAGCCCGTCAGCGCCGAGGTCGAGGACACGGCGCCACCCTCGAGCTCGCCCACGAGCCTGTA
>MDTG01114770.1_pt1 | contig 56626 bp, 41 predicted proteins | sample 811421 | NCBI WGS metagenome assembly MDTG01 (sample SAMN05326645, study PRJNA326480) | marine metagenome | isolation source: seawater | place: Pacific Ocean: South East | collected 2011
GACCGCCTCGGCGAGGTCCTCGCGCAGCACCCGCCGCTCGCGCAGGTCCTCGAGCAACTGGGCGCGGGGCGGGGTCAGGGGCGCGCCCGCGACGCGCGCCAGGCGGCGGGCCGCCCCCGCGAAGCCGAGCTCGCTCAGGCCGAGGTAGGGGTTGACCGCGACCATGGTCTCGAGGGGCCAGGCCGGCGCGATCTGAGCGCTGACCCGTCGCAGGAGCGACTCGAGCAGGACGTGGTCTTGGAGGTGGTCTTGGACGTGCGGGAAGGACATGGCTGGGTTCCGGTGCGCAGGAGGTTGGAGGGAGGGGCGGCGGGGCGCCGCCGCCCCGGGCAGCCGCTAGCGGCGGTAGGCGCCGACCAAGCGGTCGAAGAGCGCGTTCGCGTAGAGGCCGTTGCGGAGGTGCGCCTGGAGTGCAGCCGCGGGTCGGCTGGTGCCTCGGGGGTCGAGGAGCTGCGCCGCTCCCGCGAGGGCGAAGCCGCCCAGGACGAGGCCGCTGACCAGGGCCTTGGGGCCAGCCAGCGCCGGCGCGGCAGGCAGACGGAGGCTCCAGCGCGCCAGCTCCTCGAGGCAGAAGAAGGCCAGCAGGACGCCGGCCCCTCGGATCAGGAGCCTCGAGCGCAGCCAGAGGGTGGCGCGCGCGTCGAGGGCCGGGGCGAAGAGCTGAGCGAGGGCCACGCTGAGCACGACCGCGAAGGCCGCCACGCCGGGGTGCTCGCTGAGCTCGACGCCAGTCAGCTGGGTGGCTCCGGCGAAGAGGCAGATCGCCAGGGCGAGGGCCAGCGCGAGCCGCGGGAGACTCTGCAAGCGCTCGGTCGGGGCGAAGCGCGGGGCGCGGGCGCGGTCGATCGCGCTGCCGGCGGAGAGGAAGGCGTGGGCCTTGTAGAAGGAGTGCGCGACCAGGTGCAGGAGCGCTGCGGGATAGGCTCCGAGTCCGCAGAGCAGCAGCGAGAAGCCCATGTGCGCCGAGGAGGAGTAGGCGAGCGCGACCTTGACCGTCGGCTGGGTCCGCATGGCCGCCGAGGCGACCAGCGCCGTGAGTCCGCCGACCCCGACCAGGAGGCAGCCGGCGACCGCGCTCTCGCTGAGGGCGGGCGCGAAGCGGAGGATCAGGAAGGGGCCGGCGTTGAGCACGCCGGCGTGCAGGAGCGCGGAGACCGGCGTCGGGGTCTCCATCAGCTCCAGCAGCCAGCCCTGCGTGGGGAACTGCGCCGACTTGATCAGCGCCGCCAACGCGAGCAGGAGCGCGGGCAGGGCGCTCGCGCTGCCCGCGGCGCAGATCACGTCGAGCTCTCCGCTGCCCGCGCTGCGATAGAGCAGCGCTGCTGCGAGCAGCAGGCAGACTTCGCTGGCGCGAGCCACGAGGAACTTCTTGCGGGCCGCGAGCTGGGCCCGCCGTCGCTCGGGGAAGAAGAGGAGCAGGCGGTGGAGCGCCAGGCTGGCTCCCGTCCACGCCGCCACGAACACGACCAGGTTGCCCGCGAGGAGCAGGCACTCGACGGCGAACAGGACCTGGGCGATCCTCGCCAGGAACACCCCGCGGCGGGGGCTTCCTTCCAGGTAGCTCTGCCCGTAGGCGAAGAGCACCAGGCCCAGCAGCGAGACCATGACCAGGAGCGTCACCGCCAGGGGGTCGGCGCGCAGCGAGAGGCCGAGGCCCGCGACTCCGAGCAGGGGGGTCTCGAGCGTCCCCCACGAGGCGACGGCGAGGGCGAGCGCCAGGGCAGTCCCCAGGTTGAGCAGGGTCGCGAGCTGCAGAAGTCTTGGTTTGTGGCCAATGCCGGCCAGTAGTAGAGCTGTGGGTCCAGCAATGGACGCATAGAGCAAGGAAGTGGTCACTTGGCCTCCGATGGAGCTGGACTATCCTCGGCGGCCGGCCTTGCGTCTAATTTAAATGTGTTGACGGACGGTTAATCAAAAGCGAATGATCGGGGCGTGATCGAGCTCAACTACCAGCACTTGCGCTACTTCTGGGCCGTCGCGCGCGAGGGCAACCTGACGCGCGCGGCGGAGCTGCTCCACGTGAGCCAGTCGGCGGTCTCGGTTCAGGTCAAGAAGCTCGAGCAGTCCTTGGGACAGCAGCTCTTCGAGCGCAGAGGGCGCGGGCTGGTCCTGACCGACCTCGGCCGGGTCGCGCTCGACTACGCGGACAGCATCTTCCAGATCGGCGACGAGCTCGTGCGGCACGTCACCGAGCCCGGGGAGGGGGCGCCGCAGCTCCTGCGAGTCGGCGCGCAGCCGACCCTCTCCCGCAACTTTCAGGTCGGCTTCCTCGGCCCGCTGATGCAGCGCGGGGACCTCAAGCTCTCCGTTCAAAGCGCCGCCGTCGCGGACCTCCTCGAGCGGCTCGAGGGGCGCAAGCTCGACGTCGTGTTGACCAACTTCGTGCCTGCTCGCCGGAGCGACGGAGAGTGGGTGGCGCACCTCCTCGATCAGCAGCGGGTCGGCTTGATCGGTCGGCCAGCGCTCGCTCGAGGGCGCTCGCTCGAGGAGCTGCTCCGCGAGGAGGACCTGGTCGTGCCCTCGCGGGAGTCGGGAATTCGCCTCCGCTTCGACGCGCTGACCGAGCGCCTGGGGATCCAGGTGCGCCTCTTCGCCGAGGTCGACGACATGGCGATGCTGCGTCTGGTGGCGCGGGCGCACCCGGGGCTGGCGCTGATCCCGCCGATCGTCGTCAAGGACGAGATCGCGAGCGGCCAGCTGACGGAGGTGCTTCAGCTGCCAGAGCTCGAGGAGTCCTTCTACGCGCTGACCTTGCCGCGTCGCCGAGAGCAGCGGCTGCTCTTCGAGTTGATCGCGGGAGCACGCGCCGCCTCGCGGAGGGCGAGCGCTAGCTGATCCCGAACAAGGCCACCGTGTTGTTCAGCGCGTGCACGCTGACTGCGCCCCACACGCTCCCGGTCAGCTCGTAGGCCAGCGCGTAGCAGATCGCCATGTAGAGGTAGAGCGGGAAGCTGGCGAAGTTGAGGTGGATCACGGCGAAGAGCAGCGAGGTCAGCGCGTAGGCGGCGAAGCGACCCGAGCTGTGCGCGACCGCGCCGAACATCAGCCGCCGGAACACGATCTCCTCCCCGAGCGGGGCGAAGAGCGCGACCGAGAGGTAGAAGAGCGCGCCCCCGCTCGCGGCGGCCTGCACGAGGAGCTGCTGTTCGCCCGGCTGCCCGCCGGCCTGGCTGAGCAGGGTCGAGAGCAGGACCTGGCCGCCCAGGGTCAGGGCCGTGAGCGCCAGGACGCAGCCGGGGAACCACAGCGCCTTCCCCCGCTCGAGCTTCAGCCGCTCCTGCGCGCGCCGGCCGAGCTCGGGCAGGGGCGGCGACCAGCGCAAGAGGCGCAGCGCGCCCCAGATCGAGGCCGCCGCGATCGCGCCGCCGATCACGATCACGGGCACGTAGGGCGCCATTTGCGCCTCGATCTGGCTGGGGTCGGGCGGGCCCGAACCCCCCGCGAAGAGGAGCACCCCGACCACGATCCCTGGCACGATCTGACCGAGCACGAAGTAGGCGACGAAGATCCCGAGCGCGAACAGGGGGCCGCCCCACCAGGTCAGGAAGAGCCCGTGCAGCTGACCGAGCAGACTCGGTTCCGCGACTGCGCTGGCAGATACGCCCCCGCCCAGGGGCTGCGGCGGGAGCTGCTCGCTCGGGGGTCGTTCGCTCAGGGGTCACCTCGCTGGCTCCGACCATAGTCCGCCAAGGTCACCGGCGCGCAGCGCTGGGGCGGGACGGGTATCGTGAGCACCATGTCCGAGGGCGACCCCAGCGAGGCCGACGCGACGCCCGACCGCCTGGCGGAGGCGATCGCGACCTGCCGCCGCGAGCTGCGCGCTGCGCTCGCGGCGCGGGACGCCGCGCGCGTGCGCGTGCTCGAGGACACTCTGGCGCACCTGATCCGAAAGCTCTCGGCCTCGTGAACGAGCTCCTCGAGCGGGTGCTCGGCAAGACGCGGCTGAGCGAAGCCGACGAACAGGCGCTCGCCGCGGGCCAGCTCGCGATCGGTCCCTACCGGATCGAGGGGCGCCTGGGGCGCGGCGGCATGGGCGCCGTCCTCGCGGCGCGCGACACGCGCCTCGACCGCGAGGTCGCGCTCAAGGTCCTGCCCCCCGACGCCGACCCCCACGTGCGCGGGCGCTTCCAGCGCGAGGCCCAGGCGCTGGCGCGCCTCGATCACGAGCACGTGGTGCGCGTGTTCGCGCTGGAGGCCTTCGAGGGGCTCGACTTCCTCGTGCTCGAGCGCGTGCAGGGGATCTCGCTCCAGCGGCGGCTGCTGCGGCGCGGACCCCTGGCGCAATACGAGGTGTGGCGCCTCCTCCGCCAGGTGTGCGCCGCCATGGTCGCGGCCGAGCAGGCCGGGATCCTGCACCGCGACCTCAAGCCCGGGAACATCCTCTGGATCCCCGAGACCAACACCTTCAAGGTGTGCGACTTCGGCCTGGCTCGGCTGCAGGGGAGCGAGAGCGACCTCACGGTCGAGGGCACGACCATGGGCACGCCCTTCTACATGAGCCCCGAGCAGGTGCGGGGCGACGAGCTCGACGCGCGCTCGGACATGTATTCGCTCGGAATGTCGCTCCACGAGGCGCTCAGCAACAAGGTCCCCTTCGCTGAGGGGCCCGTCGGGGCGGTGCTCGTGCGGCGCCTCGAGGCCGAGGTGCCCGACGTGCGCGAGGCCGTGCCCGAGACGACCCCGGCCCTGGCGGCGGTGATCTCGCTCCTGACGGCGCGGGACCGCGAGCAGCGGCCTGGCTCCTGGGCGGAGCTCGAGCGGCAGCTCACGGCGCACTCGGCCCAGGGCGCCTCGCCGCAGGTGCTGACGCTGACCCCGGACCAGCGTGAGGCCCTCGAGACCTCGGAGCTGGGCGGGCCGCGCGCCGAGACGGCGACTGCCCGGCCGGGCGACGAGGACGGGGACCAGCCCGAGCCGGGGCGGACCTATCGCGAGCCGGAGCTGGGGGAGATGCTCGGCAACTACCGCCTCGAGCGCGTGCTGGGGCGCGGCGGCATGGGCGTGATCTACCTCGCGACCGAGGTCCCGCGCGGGGGGCAGTTCGCGGTCAAGGCGCAGGTCGTGGGCGAGGGCGACGACGGCGCGCGCCGCCGAGAGCGCTTCAAGGCCGAGGTCGAGGCCCTGCGCCGGCTGGCCCACGCCAACGTGGTCCGGGTCCGCGCCCACGGGAGCAAGGGCCCCTTCGACTGGTACGCCATGGACTACGTCGAGGGGCGCGAGCTGAAGGAGCTCCTGGCCGAGGGCGAGCTGAAGCTGGCGGAGAAGCTGACGATCTTCGTCAACGTGTGCAAGGCGGTTCACCACGCCCACGAGCGAGGGATCCTGCACCGCGACCTCAAGCCGGCCAACATCCTGATCGACGCCAAGCGGCAGCCCAAGGTGCTCGACTTCGGCCTGGCCAAGGTCCTCGACGGGGGCTCGGGGCTGACGCGCACCGGCGCCTTCCTGGGGACGCCCCACTACATGGCGCCCGAGCAGTTCCTCGACCCCAAGCGGGCCGACCGCCGCTGCGACGTGTTCGCCCTCGGCGTGATCCTGTTCGAGCTGCTGACGGGAGAGCGGCCCTTCGAAGGCGACACGGCGGGCGAGGTCTCCTACAAGATCATGCGCACCCGGCCGGCCAAGCCGAGCAAGCTCGCCAGCCACCTCGACCCCGCGATCGACCCGATCGTGATGCGCGCGCTGGAGCGCGAGCCCGACCGCCGCTACGGGACCGTCCGCGAGCTGAAGAAGGACGTGATCCGCTACCGGCGCGGCACGGCCCAGGCCCTGGGGCTCGGCGAGCGGGTCCGCAACGCCTGGGGCCGCTGGTACGCCGAGCACAAGGTCGGCTTCCTGGTCGGGCTGCTCGCGGGGCTGCTGCTCTACGCGCCTCTGGTCGCGGCGCTCTACTACCTGCTGGGGCGCTAGAACGCGCCGAACTTGCTGGTCAGATACCAGGCCACGCCCAGCACGAGCGCCGGGCCCAGGGTCAGGCAGGCCATGCCCTTGATGTACTCCCACTTGGCGCGGGTCGCAGGGTCCTCGGGGGTGAAGATCAGGCCGACCTTGTCGCCGCTGACGATCCGCGAGTTCCCGCTGCCCGTCATGCGCAGCTCCCCGCAGACGGTGAGCATCGGCACCCGCGGGAGGCTGGTCGTGACGACGCGGTAGTCCGAGCCCCAGCCGCCGCCCTGGGTGTTGCTCTCGGTCCCGTAGACCTCGGATGGGTCGTTCGTGACGCTGATCATGGTCCCGTCGCTCAGCTCGAGCTCCAGCCCGTAGTCGGCGGTCTCGGTCTTGACCGTCACCCAGCGCTCGCGGTTGTTGTCCGACGAGTAGTCGACGCGCTTCTCCTGGTACTCCTTCTTGAACCACAGGTAGCGCTCCCGGAAGGGGTCGCTGCCGCGATAGAGGCTCTGGGGGCGACCGACGAGGGTCACGGCTCGCCCCGAGAACATGCCCAGCCGAGAGGGGTGGACCACGTTGCCCAGCGCCTTGGCCTGCGCCAGGTTCTGAAAGCCGAAGTAGACGAGTATTCCTAGAATCACCACGACGGCGACGCCGCCAACGATCGCTCCCCCGCTCAAACTCCTCCTCCTCTCGCGGACCCTCGTCCCCTTCCTCTTGGTCTAGCGGGAGCGTCCAGGGCGCGCTCTTACTTGCCAGCGCGGACTTTGGAGCCGGCCCTGGCGCGTTCCCCTCGCCGCTGCCACGTTGCCATCGTGCAGTGGGCTTCGGCGCTGTGTGAGACGACCCGCCCGACCGAGGCGCTGGAGGGGCTGGCCGCAGGGCTAGCGCCCCTGATCCAGGAGTCTGCAGAGCCTGCGGGCGGCGAGCAGGGCGGGGAGCCGGGGATCGACCTCCTCTTGCTCTTCGTCTCGCCCCAGCTGCGTCCCCACGCCAACGAGCTGACCCGCCGGCTGCGGGAGCGCCTCTCGCCCAAGGTCATGCTGGGCTGCACCGGCGCGGGCGTCATCGGGGCCGGCCGCGAGCTCGAGCTCCAGCCAGGCGTCTCGGCCCTCGCGGGCCGCCTGCCCGGCGTCGAGCTGCGCCCCTTTCGCCTCGACGGCGACGAGCTGCCGACCCCCGACGACCCCCCCGGGCGCTGGGTCGAGCTGCTCGGCGTCCCCCCTCAACCCACGCCCCACTTCCTGCTCCTCTGCGAGCCGGGGGGCGGAACCGACCCCAATCGCCTCCTGGAGGGCCTCGACTTTGCATATCCACAAAGCACGATCGTGGGCGGGCTCGCGAGCGACTCGCCGAGCAACCTGCTCTTCCTCGACCAGGGCGTCCACCACGAGGGTGTGGTCGGCGTCGCGCTCACGGGCAACGTGGCGCTCGATCCCGTCGTGGCCCAGGGGTGCCGCGCCGTCGGCCCGACGCTGACGGTCACCGAGTGCCAGCACAACCTCCTGCTCGGCCTCGACGGCAAGCGCCCGACGGAGGTCCTCGAGGACCTCTACCGTGACCTCGCCGGCAGCGACGCCAGCCTGCTCGAGCGCTCGCTCCACCTCGGGGTGGCCTCGACCGGGCTGCTCGACGAGTCGAGCGAGCCGGAGTTCCTGATCCGCAACGTGATCGGCGCCGACCCAAGGCGCGGGATCCTGGCCGTGGGCGCGCTCCTGCGTCGCGGCCAGCGCGTCCGCTTCCACCTCCGCGACGGCGCCGCGGCCAAGGAGGACCTCGCCCAGCACCTGCGCCGCTACCAGGCCCAGGGGCACGCGACCTCGCCCACGGGCGCGGTCCTCTTCTCCTGCACGGGTCGCGGCGAGCACCTCTACGGCGAGCCCGACCACGACACCCGCCTGTTCCGCGAGCTGCTCGGCCCGACCCTCCCCGTGGGCGGCTTCTTCTGCGCGGGCGAGATCGGCCCCGTCGGCGCCGACACCTGCCTGCTCGGCTACACGAGCAGCTTCGGCGTGTTCCGCCCGCTCGAGTGAGCGTCGCGCGCGCCACGGAGTCCTCATGAGCATGCTCTGGTTCGCCTACGCGGTCTCCCTCGACGAGCTCGGGCAGGAGGCCGCCAATCGGCTCGCGGCGAGCGACGATCCTGACGAGGTCCGGGAGCTCTTCGAAGAGCTCGTGCGCGAGCTCGGAGAGCCGCTCGAGGACGAGGGCGTCGAGGGCGGGATCCTCGAGGAGGCCCTCTCGGCCCACGCTCCCGGGCTGGAGGCGATGCGACCTGGCCTGCCCGAGCCCTTCTTGGGTCGAGCGCAGCGAGGGTTCCGCAGCGAGATCGGCTTCCTCGACGCCGCGCAGATCCCTGTCCTCTGCGCGAGGCTCCGGCCCGGCGGGGCGCCGGAGGACGCCGCTGACGCGGAGGAATACGCCCTGAGCGCCTACGCGAGCTGGCTCTCGCAGGCCGCGAGCGCGGGCGCGGCGCTGGTGTTCCTGCTCGAGTGACGTAGCAACGGCGACGACAGCCCTGTCGCCCGCAGCTTCAGCTCAGCGCCGGGGCGCTGTGACTTAGGGAAGGACCCAGCGGCACCGCGCTTGCCCCTCTCAGGGCATGCACTCACCCTTCAAGCCCATCGTCGACGTCCAAGCAGCCGCCGCGCGCGCGCGAGCGCTCGTGATCTGGGGCCGCGGCGAGGCCGCCGCGCGGCGCGAGCTGGCCCTGGCTGGCGTCGAGTCGGTCCAGGCCGAGCGGCTGCTGCGCGGCCTCCTCGCGGAGCGGGCCCAGGCGATCCGCGCCAAGGGCATGCGCCAAATCGGCTACGGGCTGCTCCTCTTTGGCGTGGCGGCCTTCCTGGCCTGGCTGACCTGGGCCGGGGCCCACGGGCCGGTGCGGCGCCCGCCGGTGCAGGCGCTGGTCGTCACCCTCCTCGCCGCGACCCTGACCTGCGGCGCGGGCGCAGCGAAGCTCTGGTTCGGCGCCGCCCACGACGGGAGCGCCTGAGCGGGGCTACTCGCTCGCCCAGCTGGCGCCCTCGAGCAGACCGAGGTCGAGCTCGGGGTAGAGCGGGAAGCGACCCAGCAGGGCCTCGACCCGCTCGCGGGCCTGGACCTTGACCGCGTCGTCGAGCACGTACTTGGCCCTGCTCGTCTTGCCCGCGTTCTTGCCCTTGGTGAGCGTCTTGGGGGCGGTGCTCTTGAGCACCAGCGCGATCAGGTCCGCCAGCTCGTCCATCTCGGCGGGGCCCATGCCGAGCGTGGTCACCGCCGGGGTGCCGAAGCGCAGGCCGCTGGTGTACCAGGGGCCGTTGGGGTCGGCGGGCGGGACCGCGTTGCGGTTGAGGGTCAGCCCGCAGTCGCGCAGGGCGCTCTCGGCCTGGCGGCCGTTGAGCGCGCCGGCCTTGGCCACGTTGACCAGCACGATGTGGTTGTCGGTCCCGCCGGTCAGGACGGGCAGGTCGCGCTTCAGCAGGCCGGCGGCGAGGGCCTGGGCGTTCTCGACGATCTTGGCCGTGTAGTCGCGGAACTCGGGCTTCAGCGCCTCGCGAAATGCGACGGCCTTGGCGGCCATGGCGTGGGGCAGGGGGCCGCCGAGCACGTTGGGGCAGCCCTTGTCGACGAACTCGGCCAGCTCGTCCTGGCAGAGCACGATCCCGCCGCGGGGGCCGCGCAGGGTCTTGTGCGTGGTCGAGGTCACGATGTGCGCGTGAGCGACGGGGTCGTTGTCGCCGCTGAAGACCTTGCCCGCGACCAGACCCGCGAAGTGGGCCATGTCGACCATCAGCACCGCGCCGACCTCCTCGGCGATCTCGCGCAGCTTGGCGAAGTTCAGCTTGCGGCTGTAGGCGCTGTAGCCCGCGATCAGGACCAGGGGCTTGACCTCCTGGGCGCGCGCGCGCACGTGGGCGAGGTCGAGCAGGTGGGTCTCGGGGTCGACGCTGTAGGTGTGGCTGTCGAAGAGCTGGCTGGAGATGTTGAGCCGGTAGCCGTGGGTCAGGTGGCCGCCCGAGCTGAGGTCCATGGCCAGCAGGCGCTGGCGGTGCACCGTGTCGCGCAGCTTGGTCCAGTCCTCGCGCTCGAGCTCGAACACGCTCCGGCCGTCGAGGAAGGGGTGCTCGACCCGGGCCGAGAGGATCGCGGTGAAGGCGACCAGGTTGGCCGTCGCGCCCGAGTGGGGCTGGACGTAGGCGTGCTTGGCCCCGAAGAGCTGCTTGGCGAGGTCGCCGGCCTCGGTCTCGATCGCGTCGACGTTGTCGCAGCCCGCGTAGAAGCGGTGGCCGGCGTAGCCCTCGGCGTACTTGTCGGTCAGCAGGTTGCCGTGGGCGAGCTGAGTCGCGAGCGAGGAGTAGTTCTCGCTCGCGATCAGCTTCACGTGCCGGCGCTGGTCGCGCAGCTCGCCCACGATCGAGCGCGCGACGCCGGGCGAGCCGGCAGCCACCGCGTCCAGGGCCGCGTAGTAGGCGGCGGCCCCCGCATCAGGGGCCTCGCCCTCGAGCTGGGAGAGGTAGTTCGCGAGCACGGTCATGGAGCCTCCGGGGCTGCTGAGTGGGGCAGAAGGTAAGCGAGGGCCCCGACCTCGCGGGCGGCTAGAAGCGGCGCTTGCGCTTGGCGGGGACCTTGGGCTTCTTCTTGCCCTTGCCCCCGTCGTCCTGCTTGCCCTTGCCCTTGTCGTCCTGCTTGCCCTTGCCCTTGCCCTTGCCGTCCTTCTTGCCCGCGCCTTCGTCCTTGCCCTTCTTCTGGGACTTCTTGCCCTTCTTGTCCTCGACCTTGGGAGCGCGCCCGCTCGCGGCGGCCACCTCCTCGCTGTCCAGGGCGATTCCGCTGCCGAGGTCCAGGTCGTCCTCGTCGTCGCCCAGGTCGTCGTCGTCGAGGTCGTCCAGGTCGCTGCCGAGGTCGTCGCTGCTCAGGCCGTGAGGCGGGGGGTCGTCGCTGCCCAGGGCGTCGTCGTCGTCGTCGTCGTCGTCGTCGTCGTCGTCGTCGTCGTCGCTATCCCCGAGGTCCACGTCGAGGTCGTCGTCGTCCACGCCCGAGAGCGCGCCCTCGATCTCGTCGTCGAGGTCGTCCATGGACTGGGCGTCGTCCAGGTTGCGGTCCGAGCCCGCGGCGTCGGAGTCGAGGTCGATGTCCAGGCCGCTCAGCCCCGAGCCGTCGTCGTCGCCGTCGTCGTCGTCGTCGCCGTCGTCGTCGTCGCTCTCTCCGAGCGAGTCGAGGTCGAGCTCCTCGACCCCCGCGTCCGAGCCCGACCCGTCCTCGACCTCCGAGACGTCGTCGCTGCCGAGGTCGTCGCTGTCGTCGAGGTCGTCGCTGTCGTCGAGGTCGTCCTCGCTCTCGGGCGGGGCAGCCTTCTTCTTGCCGCGGCCGACCATGTACTCCTCGACGTCGAGGTCGCCCAGGGCCTTCTGGATCGCCTCGTCCTGCTCCTCGGTCAGCCAGTTCTTGTCGAGCAGGAACTCGCCCAGGCGGACCACGCCTTCGCCTTCGAGGTAGCTCTCGCGCTGCTTGGAGAGGCCCTTCTCGACCTGCTTCGACTTGCAGAAGCCGCTCTTGAGCACGATCCGCGCGTAGAGCTTGTCCTCCATGCGGGCCTGCCGGTAGACGCGCGCGTTCTCGATGCTGCGCGCGTCGCGGCCGCTGATCATCTCCTTGCCAACCAGCACGTCGAGCAAGCGCAGCTTCTTGTTCTTCTTCTTCTTGCGCAGCTGCTTGAGCGTCTTCCAGGCCTCGCTGTGCTGCTTCTTGTCGATCAGCTTGTGGGCCAGGGCGATCTGTCCGAACTGGACGTCGGCGTCCATGGGTCCTCCGGGCATCTGTGGCAGGAGAGCTTAGCCGCTCGCGCGGCCGCGGCTATGCCTTGGCGGCCTTGGCCGCGCGCTTGCGCACCTTGGGGTCCAGCTCCGCCTTGCGGAGGCGGATGGTGGTGGGAGTGATCTCGACCAGCTCGTCCGAGCTGATGTAGGCCAGGGCCTCCTCGACGCCGAACTCGCGCGGCTTGGCGAGCACGACCTTGCGCTCCGCGGCCGCCGCGCGAATGTTGGTCGCGGCCTTCTTGCGGCACACGTTCACGTCGAGGTCCTCGGGGCGGCGGTGCTCGCCCACGATCATGCCGCAGTAGACCTCGGCGCCGGGCTCGACGAAGAGCTGGCCGCGGGACTCGAGCGACTCGACCGCGTAGGCGGTCGCCTTGCCCATGTCCATGGCGATCTGGACGCCGGTCTTGCGCTTGGGCATCGGCCCCCGGTAGTGGCCGTACTCGAGGAACTGGTGGCTGAGGGTCGCCTCGCCCTGGGTCGCGTTGAGCAGGAGCGAGCGGATCCCGATCAGGCCGCGGGCGGGGACGTGGAACTCGAGCCGGACCTGGTCGCCGCGCGGGGTGACGCTCAGGAGCTCGCCGCGGCGGTTGCCGAGCAGCTCGATCGCCTTGCCCTGGTGGGTCTCGGTCACGTCGACCAGGCAGAGCTCGATCGGCTCGAGGCGGGTGCCGTCCTCCAGCTCCTTCTCGATCACGCGCGGGCGGCTGACCGAGAACTCGTAGCCCTGGCGGCGCATCTCCTCGATCAGGATCCCGAGGTGGAGCAGGCCGCGCCCGCGCACCTCGAGCTGCTCGCTGGTCTCGGTGTCGAGGACGTGCAGGGCCACGTTGGCGCGGGCCTCGCGGTAGAGGCGGTCGCGCAGCTGGCGCGAGGTGACCTTGTCGCCGTCGCGGCCGCGGAAGGGCGAGTCGGTGGCGATGAAGCGCATCGAGACCGTGGGCGGGTCGACCTCGATCGCGGGGAAGGGCTCGGGGTGGTCGAGGGCGCAGATCGTGTCGCCGATCTCGATCTCGTCGATCCCGGCCAGGAACACGATGTCGCCCGCGTTGACCTCGCTGACCTCCTCGCGCTGGAGGCCGCGGTACTGGTAGAGGCGCTTGATCTCGACGCTCTTGTGGCTGCCGTCGGGCTTGACCCGCAGCACGCGCTGGCCGGCCTTGAGGCTGCCGCGGGCGATCCGGCCCAGGGCGATCCGGCCCACGTAGTCGTCCCAGTCGAGCTGGCTGATCCAGAGGCGCAGGGGGCCGTCGGCGTCGACCGGCGGGGGCGGTGCGTGCTCGATGATCGCGTCCAGGATCGGGTGCAGGTTGGTCGAGTCCGGGAAGCCCGCGAGCGAGGTCGCAGCGCGCCCCAGCTTGGCCGAGCCGAAGAACACGGGCGACTCGAGCAGCTCTTCGTCGGCGCCGAGATCGATCAGGAGCCCGAAGAGCTCGTCGGGGACCAGCTCCGCGCGGCTGTCCTTGCGGTCGACCTTGTTGACCACCACCATCAACTTCAGCCCATTGGCGAGCGCCTTGCGGAGCACGAAGCGGGTCTGGGGCATCGGCCCGTCGTGGGCGCAGACGACGACCAGGGCCGCGTCGGCCATGCCGAGCACGCGCTCGACCTCGCCGCCGAAGTCGGCGTGGCCGGGGGTGTCGATGATGTTGAGCCGGTGATCCTTCCACTCGACGGCGCAGGCCTTCGAGAAGATCGTGATCCCGCGCTCGCGCTCGAGGTCGTGTTGGTCCATGACGCAGTCATCCACGACCTGCCCGGTGCGGAACACCTGGGCATCGCGGAGGAGGCCGTCGAGGAGGGAGGTCTTGCCGTGGTCGACGTGAGCGATCACGGCGACGTTACGGACCCGCTCGGGAGGGATCATGGCAGGGAACCTAACCGGGCGCAGGGAGAGCGCAAAGCAGCAGAAGCAAGAGACGCGCCTTGGCGCGCTCAGGCTTGCCCCATTCCTTGCAAGCCCTTGCGTGGCGGGAGCGAGGGCCTTGCGTGCTCCCCTCGCGACGCCTACTCTGCCCAGGTCCGAGGAATTGGATGCAACACGAGCGGGACGCACACCGTCCCTTCCTGTTGACGGCCCATGGGCTCAAGTCCAGGGCAGCTCGAAGGTTGGAAGGACTCCTCCATGCTGAAGCGCTTGCTTCGCCCGACTCGTCTCCCCCTCGCTTCCCGCGGCGTGACCCTGGTCGAGCTCCTGGTGGCCGTCGCGCTGAGCGTGATCCTGGTCGGGGTCATGACCTTCGTCTGGGTCCAGTCGAACGAGATCTTCAGCACCCAGCTGAACCGGATCGAGACCTACCAGCGCGTCCGAAACATCCTCGACACGATCGAGCGTGACCTGGCCAACACCCAGCTCACGACCGATATGGAGTTCTTCAACGACGAGGACGGCAACGGCTTCTTCGACACCAGCACGACCCCGCCCGACACCGTGCGCGTGTCCCCCGGCGGCGGCACCGGCGGCGGCGCGGCCGGCGGCGACATGCGCGCCCCCGTCGACCCCCAGGACCCCTTGTTCCGCCTCGGTCAGCCCGAGTTCGCCGTGGGCCCCGACCCGCTCGCCCCCAACGGCGCCGACGAGCTGAACCAGGCCGACTACCAGCGCGCGCCGCTGATCCTCTCCCCGGCCCCCTACCTGATCGACCAGGCCGAGGGCTACCTGCAGTCCAACGCCTATTGGCGCGACGAGATCTACGTCCGCTCGTTCATCACGATCGGTGACTCCAACCGCCCGGCGCTGATCCACTACCGGCTGGTCCAGCCGACCCCCGGCGGTCGCTCGCTCCTCCGGCGCCGGATCTGGTTCCTCAACGCCCAGGGTCAGCTGACCAACGACACCGATCAGGTCGACATTCGCGCCGTGGACGTCTGCGACCTCAAGATCAGCTTCCTGTTCAAGCTCAGCCCCACCTTCGGCGACGCCAACGTCTATCACGCCGCGCCGCCGGTCTCGAACTACCCGAGCGACCCCGACAGCCTCAAGGCGGACCTGCTCAACGCGGACATCGCCCGCGGCTACGTCAGCTCCTTCGGCGGTCGCCCGCCCGCGACCAACGCCTCGGGCACCTCGCGCGAGATCGAGCCCCTCTCGGGCCAGCACACGGCCTTCACGGACCGCGTCCCCTTCCTCTACTCGGGCGTCGCCAAGCTCGAGGAGCGTGAGCTCGGCCCGACCGCCTTGCGCACCCTCGACCCGACCGCCGCCGCCTCGGACCCCGATGACCCCGCCGACACGGGCTATCAGATGTCGGCGACCCCCAACCTGGGGCAGTACGGCAACTTCGACTTCCGCGGCGTGCGCCCCGGCACCCAGGTCCTCCTCTTCGAGGCCCACGACGACGACGCCAACCACCTGACCCCTACCACGGCCGCCGCCGAGCGCTTCCCTGCTCGCCTGTGGACGATCGACACGATCTCGGCCGAGGGCGGCACCAGCCTCGGCGACGCGGGCAACTTCGTCAGCCTGCGCTTCCTCGAGAAGGTCCCCTTCGCGCGCCTGCGCACCTCCTGGCTCGGCGACGAGCCGGAGGCGGTGATCGACAGCGGCATGGTCTCGGGCACCCAGGGTGGCCCCGTCCGCACGGTGATCGCGTCCTTCAACGTGAAGTACCGCGTGGGCTTCCTCCCCTCGGCCTTCGTGGTCCGCCTCAGCGTCGACGACCGCTTCAACCAGCAGGTCATCCCCATGGAGCGAGTGGTCCGCCTCCTCCAGCAGTAGCCGGACTGGCCGGATTGCAGCGTTTCTCTGGGGGTAGCTTGAGCCGTGTGGCCTAACTAAGCTGAGATCGGTGTCCGCTCCCAGCTCAGAGCCTCAAGCCAGCCCCTCGACCGAGCCCAAGCTCCCGCCCGAGGGCTCCTTCGGCCGGATCGTCATCGATCTCGGCTTCATGAGCGTCGAGCAGCTCGACGAGGCGCTCAAGATCCAGGCCGAGCGTCAGGAGCGGGGCGACTTCGCCCGCCTGGGTCACATCCTGGTCGAGAAGGGCTACCTGACCCCTGGCCAAGTCCAGGAGGTCCTCGAGGCCCAGAAGATCGTCATCCTCCTCTGCGGAGGCTGCGGGACTCAATACAACATTCGCGGCTACTCGCCGCGCTTCCACTACGAGTGCCCGCGCTGCCACGGAGAGCTCAAGCCCGGCAGCGTCAACTCGGTCATGGTGGAGGACCAGCTCCAGGCCAAGCACACCGACACCAAGGTGCTGCTCACCCGGCCCGACGAGACCAACACCGCCAAGATCCGGATGCTCAAGCGTCTGGGCAAGTACGAGATCCTGGGCGAGATCGCGCGCGGCGGGATGGGGATCATCTACAAGGCGCTCCAGCCGGACCTCGACCGGATCGTGGCCGTCAAGACCCTCCGCCAGGAGGAGCTGGGCAAGGACGACGCCTCGCAGAGCTTCATGCAGGAGGCGCAGGCGGTCGCGCAGCTGCGCCACCCGAGCATCGTGGGCGTCCACGAGGTCGGGCAGTTCCGCGGGATCCAGTACTTCACCATGGACTTCATCGAGGGCCTGCCCCTCGACCGCATGCTCCTGCGCGATCCCCTCGAGCCGCACCGCGCGGTCGAGATCGTGCTCGCGATCGCCGAGGCGCTCCAATACGCCCATCGCAAGGGCGTGGTGCACCGCGACCTCAAGCCCGCCAACATCATCGTCGCCAGCGAGGACGGCTCGCCCTTCCTGGTCGACTTCGGGATCGCCAAGAAGATCGCCACCGAGGGCCCGCGCCAGCTCTACGACGAGGAGGAGGACCTGCTAGGGAGCATCCCCTACATGGCCCCCGAGTACGTCGAGGGCTCGGCCTACGACGAGCTCTGTGACCTCTACTCGCTGGGCGTGGTGCTCTACGAGTCGCTCGCGGGGGGCAACTCGCTGCCCTACTACGACGACGACACGCGGCGCTTCCTCGAGAAGATCATCACCTGTGAGTTCAAGCCGATCACCGAGTGGGTCCCAGGCCTGGACCCCGAGCTGGTCAACATCGTCGAGCGCATGATCTGCGCCCGCGACCGCCGCTACCCCTCCATGAACGCGGCCGCGCGCGCCCTGCGCCGCTGGCTGGTCGCCAACGACAACATGACCCCGATCGGGGGCTACCGGACCCTGAAGCGCGCCGCGGTGGCCGCCGCCGAGGCCGCGCTGGAGGCCAAGCCGGCGGCGCCGCCCAGCCAGCGCTCGGACGACACCCCGTCCACGCCGACGCCGCGCGTGGTGACGCCGGACCCCGACGCCGAGCCCGCGACGGAGCAGGCGGCGCTCGACGCGGACACCGAGGTCGTCGACAAGCCCCCGGCGTCCACGCCCGCGACCCCGGCGTCCACGCCCGCGACCCCCGAGTCCGCCGATCCGGAGAGCTCCTACACGCCGCCGCCGGAGGTGGGGCGCAGCACGACCCTGCTGGTGCTGCTGCTCTTCGCGGCGATCGCCGGCATGGCCTGGACCCGCAGCGAGTTCGACGACCTGAAGCAGGAGCTGAGGCTCCAGCGCCAGGTCTCCGAGGAGGCGGCCCGGACCCACCGCGACGCGCTGGTCCTGACCCAGCTCGAGCAGGCGCGCCGGCTCGACGAGCTCGGGCACGCCGACCAGGCGCTCGGGCTCTGCGACGCGATCCTGGGCGGCACCAGCGACCCCAGCAACCCGGCCTTGGGCAAGGTCTACCGGCTGCGCGCCGAGCTCAAGCAGAAGCTCGGTCGCCCTGGGGTCGCCGAAGACCTCGAGCGGGCGGAGCGACTCGGCAAGTAGCCCTACTCGGGCGCCGGCAGCTCCAGCGCGCCCGACCCGTGCGGCGGATCCACCGCGTGTGGCTCGGCTTCCTTGCTCGCGCTGAGGTTGATCTCGTCGATCAGGCGCCGCAGGCGGCCGTAGCGGCGCTGAATGAAGCGGAAGCCGATACGGGGCAGCGCGCGGACCGCCTCGGGCTCGTTGCGCTCGGCGTCGTGGGGCCCGCTCATGAGCTCGAACTTGCCCTCCGCGAGCAGGTCTCCGTAGCGTTCGTTGAGCCGCGCGAGCAGCTCGACCGAGGGCTGCTGCTTGAGGCGCAGGATGGTGAAGTTGCCCACGTAGCGGAGCGAGTGGTAGCAGCGGTAGAAGAGCTCGACCTCGCTCAGGGCCTGCTCGACGTTGCTGGTGAAGCGGTAGAGGTTGCGGTCGTAGTCCGAGATCAGCCCGCGGCCGAGCAGGTTCTCGCGCACGTAGCGCTCCCAGGAGGGCCAGTAGCTGCCGCCCGGGACGTCCATCAGGATCACCGGCAGCGGGTCGCACTTGCCGGTCTGGAGCAAGGTCAGCGACTCGAAGCCCTCGTCCATGGTCCCGAAGCCGCCCGGGTAGAGCACGATCGCGTCGCTCTCCTTGACGAAGGAGAGCTTGCGGCTGAAGAAGTACTTGAAGTGGACGTGCTTGGGGTCGCTGTCGATATAGGGGTTGGCGCTGGCCTCGAAGGGGAGGTCGATGCTGACCCCGAAGCTGTGCTCGCGTCCTGCTCCCTGGTTGCCCGCCTGCATGATCCCGGGGCCGGCGCCGGTGATCACCATGTAGCCCCGCTCGACCGCGGCGCGGGAGAACTCCTGGCAGTGGGCGTAGATCGGGCTGCCCTCGGGGCTGCGGGCCGAGCCGAAGATCGAGATCTTCTTGCGCTCGCGGTGCCCGGCGAAGCCGGTGAAGGCGGCGCGGAAGTCCCGCATCGACTTCTCGAGCAGCTTCAGCTCGCCCCGGGTGAGCGGCTCCGAGGGCAGCTGCATGACCTGGCCGAGCATCTTGCCGATCAGGTCGCGGTTGCCCGCGTCCGCGGGGACCTGCGCCAGCAGCGCGGCGATCGCGTCGGCCACCGCGGGGTCCTCGTGGAAGGCCTCTTCGCTCGAGCTCACTGCAGCTCCTCCTCGCCCTGCTCGGACTCCGGCTCTTCGACGCCCAGCAGGCGCGCGCCGTCCGAGTCTCCGACCAGGGTCTCGAGCTCGCGGACGCGCTCCACGAGGCCCATGGTCACGATCACCGAGCCGGCCGCGAGGGTCTCCTCGTCGCCGGGGTTGAACACGAACTCGCCCGCCCGCGAGCGCTTGAGCGCCAGCACCGGCAGGCCGATCCGGCCGGGCACGTCGAGCTCGCCGAGGGTCTTGCCGACCGCCTGCGGGCCGACCTCGACCTCGGCGAAGCGGACCACGCCGTCTTGGTGGTAGAGCATGACGTCCAGGAAGGAGACGACGGCCGGCCGGACCAGCTGGCTGACGAGGCGCAGCCCGCCCACGTAGCTGCTCGAGACCGAGGCGTTCGCGCCGGCCCGCTGCAGCTTCTGCTGGACCTCCATCTCGCTGGCCGCGCTCACGATCCGCACCTTGGGGTTGAGCTGGCGGACCGAGATGATCACGAACAGGTTGTCCTTGTCGTCGCGCAAGGCCGCGGCCAGGCCCGAGGCGTGCTCGATGCCGGCCTCGAGCAGGATCTCGTCGCGGGTCGCGTCGCCGTGGATCGTGAGCACGCCCGGAAGCTCGCGGACCTGCTCCAGCCGCTCTTCGCTGACGTCGACCACCACGATCCGTCGCTCGAGCGCGACCAGCTCGTCGATGATCACCCGCCCCGTCACGCCGCAGCCGCAGACGATGAAGTGTTCGCGCAGGCGTCCGATCTCTCGCATGGTGCGTTGCCTCAGCAGGAGTCGTTGCAGGTCTCCGTTGACCAGGAAAGCGGTGGCCGACGAGACCGAGTAGGCCACCAGGATCATCGCGAACAGGACGAGGAACACCGTGTAGAGGCGCACCACCGGCAGCTGCTCGATCGGGATCACCTCGCCGAAGCCCACGGTCGAGACGGTGATCACCGTCATGTAGAGGCAGTCGAGGATCGGCCAGTCGTGGTCCATTTTCGGGGCCAGCACGCCGACGTGGTGCAAGCGACCCAGGAACCAGTAGCCCGCCGTGCCGACGGCCAGCAGGCTGGTGACGCTGAAGAAGGCCGTCACGAGGCGGCTGCGCAGGAGCGCGCGCAGGGGCGGCTCGCGCAGCGCAGGGGGTCGCCCGCCTGGGCCCCGCTGCGATCCGCGCCCGTCGGGGTCGCCTGCGTCGCGGTGGATCATCCGCCCGCCCCCAGCCCGGGCCACCACAGGCCGCCCGCCAGCACCCCGGCGCAAGCGCCCAGGCAGAGGAGCGTCGTGGCGGAGTCGCCGACCCAGGGCTCGCGCTCGCGGGCCTCGTGGTGGGTCAGGGGTCGCAGGACCCACAGGCTGAGCCCGGCCAGGACCACTGCGTTCAGCAGGGCCAGCCCGACCGGGAGCAGCTGCCCGGTGCTCGCGCCGCTCTGGATCAGGCGGACCTTGGCCGCGAAGCCGATCGTGAGCGGCAGCCCCGCCAGCGCGAGGAGCGAGAGGGCCAGGGCGCCGACCAGCGCGCGGTTGCGGCCGGCGAGCCCGGCGCAGCTCGCCCAGCGCGTCTCGGGGTCGCCGGCCTCGGCGGCGAGCCCGGCGACGGCGAGCAGCCCGAGGGTCGGCAGGCCGGCGGCGAGCACCGCGCCGTCGAGGGCGCCGAAGGCGTCGGGGGCGCGGGCCAGGAGGCCGGCGCTGAGGAGGAGCCCCGCGGCCTGGGCCAGCGAGACCCAGCGGGCGAAGCCGAGCAGGCTCTGGGCGCGGCCCGCCTGAAGGTGGGCCGCGCTCAGCGCGAGCGCGCCTGCCCAGGCCAGGGCCGCCGCCGGCAGGCCGGCCAGCCACACCAGGCTCGAGGCCGCCCCCGCCAGGCCGGCGGGGAGCGCGACACCAAGCCAGGTCAGCGCGGCGGGGCCGGGCGCGCCGCGGCGCGCGAGGGCGGCGATCGGCACCAGCAGGGCGGCGGCCAGGAAGGGGCTGGCCCCCGCCGCCGGGAAGGTCGCCAGCCGAAGCAGCAGGGCCGAGCCGAGCAGGAGCAGGGCGCTCAGGCGGGGAGAGAGCCCCTCGACCCGCCCCATAACGAGGGCGCCCGCGCTGCCCGCCAGGACCGTCAGGGGCGCGCCGAGGTAGGCAACGTGGAGGGCGGGCGCCCGCGCGACCACCAGCGCCAGGGCGGCCAGGCCAGCCAGCTGGGCGCAGAGCAGGGCGGGGCCGCGCCAGCGCGCCGACGCGCTCAGCCACACGCTCCCGGCGGCCAGCGCGAGGGCGGCTTCGGGGAGCAGGTCGGTCGGGGGCGGCGGAGCCATGCGGCGCTCATTGGAGCAAAGCCCTGCGGGATCGGGGCGAGGTCCCGTCGAGACCGATCGACGACTTCCCCCTCGCGTCTGCTCCAGAGAACTCTAGAGTTGGGCCTGCACAGTCTCCGATTGGAGGAGCAGCCTCTCTTGAAGCCAGTAGCAATCCTCCTGAGCGTGGCGATGCTCGCCGCGGCGGGGTGGGTGTATCTCGGCCGCCAGGGGCCCGAGAGCCAGCAGAAGAAGCAGGCCAAGCAGCGCAAGGCGCCCGTCGAGGTCGCGCCGATCGCCTCGGGCTCGCTCGAGCTGCGGCGGACCTGGAGCGGGACCCTGGCCGCGGACGCCCAGTTCCGGGTCGCCCCCAAGGTCAGCGGGCGGGTGATCGAGGTCGCCGTGGACGTCGCGGACGTCGTCCAGCGCGGCCAGGTCGTGGCGACCCTCGACGCCGCCGAATACGAGCAAGCCGTGGCCCAGGCCGAGGCGGACCTCGCCGTGGCCCAGGCCAACCTGGCCGAGGCCAAGAGCGCGCAGGTGATCGCCCTGCGCGCGCTCGAGCGCATGACTCAGATGCACGAGCGGGGCGTGGCCTCGGCCAGCCAGCTCGACCTCGTCAAGGCCGAGGAGCTGGGCAAGCGCGCCGCGATCGCGGTCGCCGAGGCCCGCGTCACCCGCGCCAAGGCCAGCCTGGAGGGGGCCAAGATCCGCCTGGGCTACACCCAGGTCCGCGCCGAGTGGAGCGGGGGCAGCGACGAGCGCGTCGTGGCCGAGCGCTTCGTCGACCCCGGCGACACGGTGGCCGCCAACGGGGCGCTCTTGAGCATCGTCCAGACAGCGCCGATCAGCGCGGTGCTCTTCGTGACCGAGCGTGACTACGGGCGCCTCGCGCGCGGGCAGCAAGCGCAGCTGAGCACCGACGCCTTCCCGGGGCGGACCTTCACCGGCACGATCGAGCGGATCTCGCCCGTGTTCCGCGCCGCCTCGCGCCAGGCCCGGGTCGAGCTCCGCGTCGAGAACCCCAAGAACGAGCTCAAGCCCGGCATGTTCGTGCGCGCCAAGGTGACCCTGCGCCGGGTCGAGGGCGTCACGATCGTGCCCGTGGCCGCGATCGTGCGCCGCGGCGGCGAGACCGGCGTGTTCGTGCTCGCGGGCGACAAGGTCGCCTGGCGGACCGTGACCCTCGGCGTGCGCCAGGGTGAGCGGGTCGAGGTCCAGAGCGACTCCCCGCTCAGCGGCCAGGTCGTGACCCTCGGCCAGCAGCTGATCGGCGACGGCTCGGCGGTCAGCGTGCCCCAGCGCAAGCGCAAGCCCGCCGAGGCGCGCCCCGCCGGGACCCCTGCCTCGTGAGCCTGCCCAGCTTCAGCGTCCGCCGGCCGATCTTCGCGACCATGGTGACCCTGATCGTGGTCGTGGTCGGGGTCGTCTCGCTCAGCCGGCTGCGGATCGACCTCCTGCCCGAGGTCGAGCTCCCGACCCTGACGGTGCGCACCGGCTACGAGGGCGCCTCGCCCGAGGTGGTCGAGCGCCTCGTGACCCAGATCGTGGAGGAGATCATCGCGACCGTCCCCGGCGTCAAGGAGATGACCTCCATGAGCGCCGAGGGCACGAGCAACGTGCGCGTGACCTTCGTGTGGGGCACCGACCTCGACCTGGCCGCCCAGGACGTCCAGTCGCGCCTCGAGGACGAGATCAGCGAGCTGCCCGAGGAGGTGGTGCGCCCGCGGGTCAGCAAGTTCGATATCGCCAGCTTCCCCGTGGTCGTGGTCGGGATCAGCAGCCCCCTCGACCCCGTCGAGCTGACCGAGCTGATCAACGACCAGGTCCGCTATCGCTTCGCGCGCGTCCCGGGGGTGGCGCAGGCCGACCTCTGGGGCGGCTACGAGCGCGAGGTCCGGATCGAGCTCGACCCCTCCCGCCTGCGCGCCCTCTCGCTGCCCCTCGACGAGGTCCTCGACGCGATCCGTGACGCGAACCTCGACCTCCCGACCGGCTCGGTCGACCAGGGGCGCTACGAGGTCACGCTGCGGGCGCCCGCCGAGTTCCGCAACCTCGACGAGATCCGCCAGACGGTGGTCGCGGTCCGCAACGGCGCCCCGGTCACGATCCAGCAGGTCGCCCAGGTCAAGGACACCTACGAGCGCCTGACCCGGATCGTGCGCGTCAACGGGACCAAGGGCCTCCAGATCGGGATCCGCAAGCAGGCCGACGCCAACACGGTCGAGGTCGCCAAGAACATCCTGGCCGAGATCGACGCGGTCAACGCGGACTTCCCCCAGATCAAGGTCGTGCCGGTCGTCAACCAGGGCGGCTTCATCGAGCGCTCGATCCACAACGTGGCCCGCTCGGTCCTCTACGGCGGCGGCCTGGCCGTGCTCGTCCTGCTGCTCTTCCTGGGCAACCTGCGCGGGACCCTGGTCGTCGCGATCTCGATCCCGATCTCGATCGTGGCCACCTTCGCGCTGATCTACGGGGGCGGGTTCACGATCAACCTGATGACTCTGGGCGGCCTGGCGCTGGGGGTCGGCATGATGGTCGACAGCTCGATCGTGGTGCTGGAGAACGTGTTCCGGCGCCGCAGCGAGGAGGGCGAGAGCGCCGAGGACGCCGCGGTCGGCGGCGCCAACGAGGTCGCCGGCGCGATCGTGGCCAGCACCCTGACCACGCTCGTGATCTTCCTCCCGCTGGTGTTCGTGCGCGGCGTCTCGGGCCTGCTCTTCAAAGAGCTGGCCTACGTGATCGTGTTCTCGCTCCTCTGTTCGCTGGTCGTCGCCCTGAGCCTGGTGCCCATGCTCTCGAGCAAGCTGCTGCGCCTCTCCGAGGCGTCGAGCGGCGCGGAGCCAGGGCTGGTCGGGCGAGTGCTCGCCTGGGCGGGCGGCGCGTTCGGGCGCTTCACGGGGCTCTATCAGAGCGTTCTGCGCGCGGCGCTCCGCGATCGGGCCGCGACCCTCGGGGTCGGGCTCTCGGCGCTGGCGGCGAGCGCGCTCTTGGCCCCGCTGATCGGGACCGAGTTCCTCCCGCCCAGCGACGAAGGCGAGATCCGCGTCTCGGGCGAGCTCGAGGTCGGGACCCGGCTCGACATCGTCGACCGCCAGACGCGCAAGATCGAGGAGATCGTCTACGAAGAGCTCGGCGACGACCTCGTCGCGGCCGTGGCGCGGGTCGGCGCGTCGGGTCGGCGCCCCGACGGCGGCGCCACCGGCGAGTTGCGCATGTCGCTCGTGCCCGCGACCCAGCGCTCGCGCAGCAACGTCGAGATCGCCAAGGACCTGCGCCAGCGGCTCGAGGGTCAGGTGGCCGGCATGAAGGTCCGCACCCGCGCGCCGCAAGGCCAGTTCCTGCTCGAGCGCGTGCTCGGCGGCGACCAGGGCATGGTCGTCGAGATCCGCGGCTTCGAGCTCGACGTGCTGGCCGCCTTGAACGAGCAGGTCGAGCAGATCCTGAGCGAGATCGAGGGCGTGGCCGACTTCACCTCGAGCCACCGCGAGGGGATCCCTCAGCAAATGCTCCATATCGACCGCAACAAGGCGGCCGACATGGGGCTCACCGTGCGCGACGCGGCCTCGGCGCTCGAGACGACCATGGCTGGGACGCGGGTCGGCGAATACCGCGTGGGCGGCAACTCGTATCGGATCCTGGTCCAGCTCGAGGACGCCCAGCGGACCGAGATCGACGAGCTGCTCGACCTGACCCTCTCGACGCCCAGCGGCGAGGACGTGGCGCTGCGCAACGTGCTGGAGCCCGCCAGCGGGCGCGGGCCGATCCTGATCGAGCGCAAGGATCAGCAGCGCTACATTCAGATCGAGGTCAACACGGCGGGGCGCGACCTGGGCTCGATCGCGGCCGAGCTGCGCGAGCGCTTGGCCGAGATCCCCCGCCCCTTCGGCTATGAGCTGGCGGTCGGCGGCAACGTGAAGGAGCAGCGCGAGGCCTTCCAGGAGCTGAGCATGAGCATCGTGCTGGCCTTGTTGTTGGTCTACATGGTGCTCGCTTGCCAGTACGAGTCGCTGCGGGACCCGCTGATCGTGATGGTCTCGGTGCCCCTGGCCGCGATCGGGGTCGTGGTCACGCTGTGGGCGACCGACACGACCCTCAACGTGCAGAGCTTCATTGGCTGCATCATGTTGGGCGGGATCGTGGTCAACAACGCGATCCTGCTCGTGGACCAGGCCGGGCAGCTGCGCGCAGGCGGGCTGCCGACGAGCGAAGCCGTGGTCGAGGCCGGACGACGGCGGCTGCGGCCGATCCTGATGACCACCGCGACCACGATCCTGGGCTTGCTGCCGCTGGCCTTGGGGATCGGCGAGGGCGCCGACGCCCAGGCCCCGCTCGCGCGGGCGGTGGTGGGTGGCCTGGTGGCGTCGACCGTGATCACGCTCGTGCTCGTGCCGGTGATCTACAGCCTGTTCCACCCGGAGCACGCGGCGGCTGCGGTGGCGGAGTCGGCTGAGGTGGCTGCCGGCGGCGAGGGCGCGGGCGAGGTGGAGGCCGCTGGGCCGGCGCCGAGCGAGGGCTGAGTGAGGCGGGCGCTGGAGCAGAACCTGCACAACCACAACGTCTTCCTCGGGGGGAAGGCCGTGCTCGGCGGGACCGCGCCGAGCTGCGCGGACGTGTGGGCGTGGCGCGTGGAGGACGAGGCCTACGGGCTGAAGCGGGCCGCGATCACGAACGGCTTCGTGACGACGGTGTTCGACATGAGCGAGGCGGCGGCCTTCGAGGCCGTCGGTCCGCGCTGAGCGGCGGGACTGAGCGGCGGGGCTGGGCACGCGGCTGTCGCTCGGCGAGGGCGCCCTGGCGAGGCGGGCATAGACGGGGAGCGGTCTGGGGAGCGGGAGCGTCTCGCGCGGCGCGGCTTCGGGCCGGTGGGCGGGAGCGCGAGCGATTCCCCACGTGAGGAAGGGCGCGGGCGATTCCCCACGTGAGGAATCGTCCCCTGAGGGGACGGTTCGTGTCGTGGGATTCCCCTGAGGGGACGGTTCGTGTCGTGGGATTCCCCTGAGGGGACGGTTCGTTCGTGAGATTCCCTGAGGGGAACTCTCCTCCTGACGTGCTCTAACTGACCGTGGCCCCACAAGCAGCGAGCTCGGTGGGGCTGACGCGACCTTCAATGGTGATCTCCTTGATCTTGCCCAACGTGAAGGTGGCTTCTTCCAGACGGGTGTAGGTCGCGCGTCCGCGCTTGGCCAGTCCGCGGGCTGCCCCTCCGTTGATGCGGGAGACCCTCAACCGAGCCCGCAAGGAGTCAGGGAGCTTGGTGGTTTCGAGGGAAATCGTGGTCGGCCGGCCGCTGGCGTACTTGACCAGGAAGCGCTCGCGCAGCTTGGGGTCCGCCCAGAAGTAGACCCGCGCGTTGAGCGTCTCGATCCAGTCCGCCGGCGTCAGGCCGTCGAGGAGCCGCCCCCGCTCCTCTAGGCGAGCCAACCCGCCGAAGCTGCGCAAGGGTCCTTGGTCGTTGATCGTCGCCGCGCGCCCGTCGGGGCTTTGGACCTCGTAGGCGTCGAAGCCGCGATCCAGCCGGTTGAGGACTCGCCACGAGCCGGTTCGCCAGGCCTTCACCCCGACGGGTCGCCAGCGGACCTGGCCTTGGTCGTCGGCCAGACAGCGCACCAGCTCGGTGACGCTGAGCAGCCCTTCGTCCCGAAGCAGGTCGGGGTCGAGCCCTCGGGCGGCGCAGTGGGTCAGGAGCGGGTGACGGTCGGCGAACTCTAAGAAGTCGATCGGCATGGCATGTCGCTGACTCACCCTGACCCACTCACCTCCCCCACGCCATGAGCGAGACCTCCCTGGCTGGCGCCGAACTGTGATCCGAGGCGGCAGAGATTGCTGTCCCCGGCTTGTCGGTGTGAGATCTTATATTCGGGTTTCGTTCGCGTTGCGCGAGGCCCTGTCATGCAAAGAGACCCCGACGAGATCCCGATCCCGCACCACCTCCGCGAAGAGGCTGAGGCGCTCTCACGCGATCAGCGCGACGCGCTGCAGGAGCGCTTCTTCGCGCTGACCTCGCTCGAGACCGTGACACTGCAGCAGCGCCTGGCCTTGCTGCGCCTGCTCGACGCGGCGAACGCATGGGAGGGGTGGCCCAGCTGCGCCGAGTGGCTGTCCTTCAACACGAGCTTGAGCGTCGTGACGGGGCGCACGCACGTGCGGATCGCCCGGCAGCTGGCCTACCTGCCGCTCGTGGACGCGGCCTTTGCGCGGGGCGAGCTCAGCTACAGCAAGGTCCGGCTGCTCTGCAGCGTGCTCAAGCCGGAGGCGACCGATCCGAAGTACGAACAACGGCTGGTGGATCAGGCGCGGGCCTTCAACACCGAACAGCTGCGCCGCGTGATCGGGTGCGCGCGGAACGTCTTGAAGGGCGGGCCCGAGGCTGCCGCCGAGCGCGAGCGGCGAACGTGTTTCCGCGTGGAGCAGCTCTCGGGCGGCATGACCTCGGTTCAGTGCATCCTGCCCAGCGACATCGCAGCGCGGATCGTGGGGGTGGTCGAGCGCGCGATGGAGGACCTCGTCACGAAGCGGCCGGAGGGCGACACGGTCGACTTGGTCGAGACCGTGGAAGAGCTCGTCGGCCGCGCAGCGGAGGTCGGTGAAGCGGCTGCGGAGCCTTCGCCCACGGAGCTTGCGGACACCGACGACACGGACGCCGACGACACGGAGGCCGACGAGGCGGAGGCCGACGACACGGAGGCCGACGAGGCGGAGGCCGACGAGGCGGAGGGGAACGAAGTCGACCTGGTGGAGGTGGGCGTGGTGCGCGGCTCCAAGGCGGACCCGACCGGATCGAAGGGCCCGAGGCGAGTCGGCGATCCCACGGGATCGCTTTGGAGTGCAGGACTTAGGCCCTCGGTCGGCATGGCGGAGGGGTTCGTGGCGGTGTTCGAGCACTACCTGGAGCACCGCTCCTGCGACCGCCCTGGCAAGCCTGGCGAGGTGCTGGTGACCGTCTCGGCCGAGTCGCTGACCGGAACCCTGACCGGGACCATGGCGAATCGCTGCCACCTGAGCCCTGCGCTCGTGCACCAGTGGACGTGCGACGCAGTCGTGCAGCCAGTGCTCACCGACGCGCGGGGCGAAGTGCTCGACGTGGGGCGGCGTCACCGCGTCGTGCCGCCGAGGCTGCGCCGCGCGCTGGGACTTCGTGACGGGGAGGTGTGTCAGTTCCCCGGCTGCGGAGCGCGGGCCTTCCTGGAAGCGCACCACCTCGAGCCGTGGCTCGCAGGGGGCGAGACCAAGCTCGACAACCTGGCTCTGATCTGCAGACGCCACCACCGCTTCTTGCACCAGGCCGAGTTCAAGGTGGAGCTGCGGGAAGAGGGGCTCGTGTTTCGCGATCCAAGCGGCAAGGCGCTCAGGCTCCCGGAGCTGCCGGTCGTGCACGACCCGCGTCGCGAGCTCGACGAGCTCTTGCGCGCAGCTCGCTTCTCGTCGGGCGGGCTGCGCTGCCTGGACGGAAAGACCAACTACGACCGCTGCTGGGCCAGCGACGGGATCATCGAGAGCGTCCGGCGCGGGCAGGGGGCGGGTCCCCTGCCGCGCGAGTCCGCTCTGCCGGTGCCGGCATGACTGTGCGCCCACCTCTTCCAGGCCCACCTCTTCCAGGCCCACCTCCACTACGCCATGAGCGAGACCTCGCTCGCTGGCGCCGGTATCCTGAGCTGCATGAGCGCGCGGGAGCGGAGAACGCTGGCGATCGAGCGCGAGGGCCGCTTCGACGCGGTCCGCGGGGAGCTCGAGGAGCGCTTGCTGCGCAGCAAGCCGCTGAACCCCTGGCTGGGGGCGCCTGGCGTCGTGGGCTGCCACTGCGGGCGCGAGTGCGAGCTGCGCTGGCCGGGCGGACCGCACGCGCTGCTGGTCGAGGTCCGCGCGCGGGTGCGCATGGGCCAGCGCTTCGACGCCTGGGCGCAGAACCGCTTCCTGCGCTGGCTCGGCTGGCCCTACCTGGTGCTCAAGGGCGGCGCGCCCGAGGGCGTGCCCTTCGCGACCGAGCGCTTGCTGAAGGACTTCGACGCGCTGCGCGTGTGGTGCTCCCAGGGTCAGGTCTGCCTGCGCGCGCGCTGGGACCCCGACGAGCCCGACCTCGAGCGGCTGCTCGCGATCCTCGATCGCTTGCACCGGATCGCGCTCGCCCTGGAAGAGGTGCGCGAGCCGCCTTCCGAGGACGGCGGGCAGCTGGTCTGCCCTTTCTGTCACACCTCGATCGAGCAGGACAAGCCGCTCGCGCGCTGCGAGGGCTGCTTCACGCCGCACCACCCCTCCTGCTTCGAGGAGAACGTCGGCTGCGCGGTCTACGGCTGCGACCACCTCAGCGCCATGACCCGCTCGGGGCGGCAGGTGCGCCAGAAGGACCGCAACCCGGACCGCAACCAGGACCGCAACCAGAACCGCAACCAGGACCGGGGCGACCCATGAGCCAGGAGCTGGTCCTCACCTCGCCGGGGCTGACCCTGGTCTACGGCCCCGAGGGCGCGGGCGGCGGCGAGCTGGTCGAGCGCCTGTTCGCGCCCCACGAGCGGCTGCGCGCCGCCGAGCTGCGCCGGCTCCTCGGCGCTCACGACGCCGCCTCCCACCGCGCCCTCGCGCCCCGCGCCTGGGAGCTCTTGCGCGAGGCCGTCGCCGAGCGACTCGACGCGCGCCGCTTCACCGTGGTCGAGGCCGAGGCCTGGTCCGTCCACGAGCCGAGCAGCCTGCACCGGCTCTGTCGCGACGCGCAGCTGCCGCTGACCCTGCTCGCGCTCACGACCAAGGCGCGGGTGTGCCGCGAGCGGGCGGGGCTCGCGCCCGAGGAGGGGAGCCGCCAGGCGGGGCTCGTTCAGCGCGCGCTCTCCGAGCTGGGCAAGCGGCGCTCGATCGAGCTCCGGCGCTGCTCCCACGTCGAGGACATCGGCGCCTGGCGCGCCAAGCCGCTGGCCTGCGAGGCGCAGCGCGCCCAGCGCGGACCCTTCGACGTGGTCGGCGACGTGCACGGCTGCGCCGCCGAGCTGCGCGAGCTGCTCGGGCGCCTCGGCTATCAGCCCACGCCCGAGGGGGGCTGGCGCCACCCCGAGCGGACGCTGGTGTTCCTGGGCGACCTCGTCGACCGCGGGCCGGCCTGCGTCGAGGTCCTCCGCCAGGCGCGCGCCTCGGTCCTCGCGGGCGACGCGCTCTGCGTGCTCGGCAACCACGACGACAAGCTGCTGCGCGTCCTGCGCGGCAAGTCGGTCAAGGTCGCCCACGGGCTGCAGGCGACCCTCGACCAGCTGGCCGCCCTCCCCGCCGACGAGCGGGGCCGCTTCGAGCAGGAGGCCGAGGCCTTCCTCAGGGAGCTCCCCGATCACCTCGTCCTGGACGAGGGCTCCCTGGTCGTGGCGCACGGCGGGCTGCCCGAGCGCCTGCACGGGCGGCAGGGCGGCAAGGTCCGCTCCTTCGCGCTCTACGGCGACACCACGGGCAAGAAGGACGCCCACGGGCTGCCGGAGCGGCTCGACTGGGGGCTCGACTACCGCGGCGCGGCGGCCGTGCTCTACGGGCATACGCCCGTGGTGCGGCCGCGCTGGCGCCACGGCACCGCCTGCGTCGACCAGGGCGCCGTGTTTGGCGGGGCGCTGACCGCGGCCCGCTGGCCGGAGCGGAGCTTCGTCTCCGTGCCGGCCCTGCGGACCTGGACCCCGCCGCGCGGGGGCTTTCGCCCCCCGCTGCTGCCGCCTCCCGCCTAGCGGGGGAGGAGCGTGATGATCCCGCTGCGGGGCGGGAAGCTGATCAGGTCGGGCTGCACGGCGGCCCAGCGGTCGCTCGCCTCGGCGCGGACCTGGATCGTGGTGGTCAGGATCCGCATCAGGTTGACCTCGACCCGCTTGCCGGGACGGACGAAGCCGCCGTTGACGTCGCGCACGCCCTCGCGGGCGGTCGCGTAGAGCTTCTCGACGTAGAGCGACTCGTCGGGGTTGAGCGGGGCGTGCGACTCGAACACCCAGCCCTCGACGTCGAGCTCGCGCTGGTCGTGGACGTTGTAGAGCGTCTGCAGGCTGCGCACGAGCTCGACCACGGTCTGGGCGCGGACCACGAGGCCGCCGCGCTTGGTCACGAGGCGTCCGCTGCTGTCGCGCTCGAGGGTCACCTTGCCGGCGAAGCGGGTCGGCGAGACGGTCTTGTCGACGCTGAACTCCTCGGGCGTCGACTTGCCTTCGAGGTGCACGGGCAGGCCGCGGAACTCGCGCAGCTGGCGGCCGGTCGCGCTGTCGAGCTTGACGCGCACGCCCTTCTCGGTCTCGACGAAGGTGTCGCCGCTGCGGTTGCGGATCACGCCCTTGAGCACGCCGCCCGCGACCTCGGGGCCGAGGGGGGTGATCTTGCGCAGGAGCTGGAAGAAGGGCTCGAGGGTCACCGCCGCCCGGCCGAGGGAGTAGCGGTCGCCGGTGATCGTCTTGGGGTGAGAGCCGCCGATCACCTCGAGCCGGAAGGAGAGCCCCGGCGAGGCGGAGACGGGCAGCTGGTCGGGCACCAGGGCGACGTCGGGCAGCATGGCGGCCAGCGAGCCGATCGTGGCGGTGCTCGTCTGCTCGTGCCATACGCCGCGCGAGTGGAAGCTGACTTCGCCCGAGTCCTTGACGACGAGGGTGTGCGTGCCGTGGAACTCGGTCCGTAGCTTGATCTGGTCGAAGTCCTGGGCGCTGGCTAGGCCAGCCAGGGAGACGAGCAGCAGGCCCGTCAGCAGGGGGGTGGTCTTCATGGGTGTTTCCTCTTTGTGCGATCTATCCGCAAGGCAGAGGCCGCAATCCGTGTCTCGCTAAGTCCTTGATCTGCAAGCCGCACGGGCGGTCGCACCGCATGCGTTTCACGAGAAGCTGGGGATGGACGCTTTCCCGTGCGCTCGGCGGATCGTGGTGATCCGCGGCTGGTTGACCTCGATGACCTCCTCGCTGGCGGGGATCGGCCGCTCGGCGGCGTCGCTGGCGCTGCGGGGAGAGGTGCCCGGTAGAATCCGCGCCTGATGCGATCTGCTCTGCTAGTCCTGCTCGTGGCCGCCCTCCTCCCCGGCTGCGTCGGCCATCCCCTTGGGTCCGACTGGGAGCAGCTCGCGCCCGAGGCTCGCGACGAGCGCGCCCTCGAGGTCCTGACTCAGCTAATCGCTGGGGGCGTGGACGGCGGCGGGACGGCCTTCACCGATCGCAACGTGCTCGAGAGCGACCTCGCGCGCGTGCGCTATGTGCCGCTGGACGAGCCAGAGGCCAAGCCCTCGGTCCTCCGCTGGGGTGCGATCCAAAGCGTCGAGGGCCAGCCCCTCACGACCCTGCCGGCGCGCCCCGAGACGCTCTTCGTCTACCTGAGCGAGGGCGTGGGCGTTCAGGACAAGGTGACCCCGATCCTGGCGCGGGCAGGGCTGGCTCAGCCCTACCTGCTCCTCCGCTCGCGGCCGCGCTGGTCGCGGACCCGCATGGTCCTGGCCCTCGAGCACCTGCGCGGCCGCGCGAGCGTCGCGCCCGTCAGCAGCGGGGAGCCAGCGACGCCGAGAGAGCCGACGCCGAGTGAGCCGACGCCGAGTGAGCCGACGGCAGCGGAGCCCGAGCCTCCGCCCGGCGAGCCGCCTCCGGCAGACCCCAGCCCCGCCGAACCGGGCCCCAGCCCTGCGGATCCGGCCCCGCGAGAGGACCTCGACTCGATCGAGGCCAAGCTCGAGCGGCTGCGCAAGTGGCGGGAGGAAGGGCTGATCGACGAAGCTGAATACCAGGCCAAGCGCCAGGAGCTGCTGAAGAGGCTCTAAGCTCAGCGGCCTCAACCTATTGCGGCCCTAGTCCGGGCGGGCTATCGTGCCCGCGTAACGGCGGGAGAGGCACATCCTCATGAATCACAGCCTGTTGACGTCCACGTTCCTGGGCTTGGCCTTCGCTTTCGGCGTGGTCGAGGTGGCCCAGGCGGACACCGTGACCCTCAACAACGGCCGCGAGATCCACGGTCGCCTCGTGCAAGAGAACGCCGAGGACATCTGGATCCGCACGGGACAGGGCACGATCAAGATCCCCAAGTTCCGCGTCGCGACCTTCTCCGAGAACGAGAACTGGGGGCAGTACGGCCGCCCGCGCTCGGTCGAGGAGCTGCGCAAGATCGAGGAGGACAAGACTCGCGAGGCCGCCGAGGCCGCCGCCCGCCGGAAGGGTGATGGCGGCGAGGGTGGCGAGGACACCGCCCCTGCTCCCGTGGCGAAGGGCCCCAAGCAGCCCGCTGCGGGCGGGGGCAAGAAGGACGGCGAGTGGACCTGGGGCGCCAACGTCACCGCGGAGCAGATCGAGGCGCTGACCCCGATCCGCGACAAGCTGATCGAGGAGCGCAAGGGCCTCGGTAAGACCGAGGAGGAGCGCCTCAAGGAGATCGAGCTCAGCGGCGAGCAGGAGAACGCCCTCCAGCAAGAGATCAAGATGCTCGGCTGGATCCGCGGTCGCGGCGGCGCTCGTCGCGGCGGTCGCGCGGGCAGCGCGCCTCGCCGCGAGGCCGCTCGCAAGAAGATCGTCCAGACCTACGGGGTGAAGGCGATCCCTTCGCTGGTCAAGGCCCTCGGCAGCGCCAGCCTGTGGCAGGCCCGCACCGCCTCGACCACGCTCATGGACGTCGCCGCCAACGCGCAGAACAAGGACGACATGCGCTGGCTGATGTACCACTTCAAGGCGCCCCAGTCGCTGCTGCGCCTGATGGACAACGAGGGGGACACCCTCTCGCCCTTCGTGCGCGGGGACGCCAACGCCGCCATGGAGAAGGTGACGGGCGCCACGCAGAAGTGGCCTCCGATCAAGGATAAGCCCACCGACAACACCGAGCTGCGCAGCCGCGCCGAGACCCAGGCCTACCGGGCCTGGCAGAAGTGGTGGGGCAAGGAGGCGGCCAAGTTCAAGAAGGAGCAGGAGGCCGGCAAGAAGCGCCGCGCCGAGATCGCCGAGCAGCTCGAGAAGATCCGCCAGGGCGAGAACCCCCTCGAGGAGAAGGAGAGCTAGAGCGCTCTCCGCTGCGCATGAACGCCGCGACCCGGAGCCATGGCTCCGGGTCGTTTCGTTTCCTCGACCCGTTCACGTGGGCAACATCTGCCCGTCGTCTCGTGGAATGGGTCCCACAGCGCGCGCAAGTCGAGCGGCGGCGGACGGACTTCGGGTTGCAACGCGGCAGGCTCGTTCAACAATGAGCCCCCCAGGAGGCCCCATGCGCTCGACCACCCTCTCGCTCGCCCTCGCCCTGCCGCTCTGCGGCGCCGCGCTCGCCTGGGCCGACCGGCCCTACTACGACGACAAGCGCAGCCTCGAGAAGCAGCGGGAGGCGGCCAAGGAGGCCAAGGAGCAGGCGCGCTCGGCCAACGCGAAGCAGGCGGGGATCCTGCTCAACGACAAGAGCGTCAACGTCCGCGACGACGTGTTCCGCGTGCTCGAGGAGCGCAACGACGAGGAGCTGCTCGAGGGGCTGGGCAACTGGATCGGCAACCGCAAGGCGCCGCACGCCTCGGCCGCCGTGGCGGAGCTCTACGGGCGCTGCAAGTTCGCGGCGGGGCGCAAGGCGCTCGAGAAGGCCGGCCTGCGCGCGCGCGACGAGCTGACCGTGCTCGAGTCGATCTGGGCGCTGGAGCGGATCGGCGAGCAGGAGTCGGGCAAGGCGCTCGAGAAGGTGCACAAGAAGCGCAACACCTTCCGGGTCCAGGGCGACGCCTTGATCGCCCTCGCGGTGGTCGACCCCAAGCGGGCCGAGGAGCACATCGCCGAGGCCCTCGAGGACAAGGTCTTGCCGCTGCGGATCGCGGGCCTCGAGGCCCTGGCGCGGATCGACCGCAAGCGCGCCGTCGCGGCGGCGGTCAAGGCGATCAAGGCCGAGCCGCTCAAGCGGGACAACGGCTGGGAGGCCAAGATCCTGTTCGCGGCCCTCGACACCCTGGAGGGCTGGTACGAGCGCAAGGGCGAGGCCGACCTCGTCAAGCAGGCGGTCGACGCCCTGATCGCGCGCCTCGGCCGCGCGGACGGCCTGAGCCAGTACCGCTGCGGCATGACCCTGGCCGACCTGACCGGCGAGACCCTCGGGGACGACGCCGAGATCTGGAAGGGCTGGTGGGAGTCCCGCCGCGACGACTTCCAGCCCAAGGACAAGGCGCGCCCCAAGCAGGAGAAGGAGACCAAGAAGAAGAAAAAGGGCAAGAAGGGCGAGGACGAGCAGCTGCCGGGCGAGAAGAAGGAGGGCGAGGGCCGGGTCGAGACGGGCGGCGGCGCCAAGACCCGCGTCCGCTTCCACGGGATCCCGATCCACTCCAACCGGCTGCTCTTCGCCCAGGACGTGTCGGGCGGGATGAAGAACCCCATGGACCGCGACGCGAGCGACTCGCCGACCAAGATGGCCTTCGCGGTGGCCGAGCTGAAGCGGGTGCTCAAGGCCCTCGACGAGGACGTGTGGACCAACGTGTGCTTCTTCGCGACCGACTTCGCCTTCACCTCCAAGTCGCTCTTCCCGATCAAGAAGGCCCGCCGCCAGCTGCTGCAGTTCGTCGACACCAAGGCCGTGACCCCCGACGGCTACGGCATGAGCCGCAGCAACCTCTACGACACGCTCGCGGCCGCGCTCGAGGACCCCGCGATCGACACGATCTTCTTCCTCTCGGAGGGCGGCCCGACCGAGGGCCAGTTCCTGCGCACGCCCCGCTTCATGCGGCACCTGGTCCGCCAGAACGTCTACGCCCGGGTCCAGGTCCACTGCCTGCAGGTCACGACCAGCTCCTTCGGCGAGAAGTTCCTCCGTCGCCTCTCCGAGGAGACCGGCGGCCGCTTCTACGACATGGAGTTCCTCCAGAAGGCCCACGGCAAGAAGTAGCTCCACGCGTCGGGAGTGCAGCAGCCCTGGGAACAAAGGGCCTGCCATCGCTCCCCCGATCTGACAGAATCGCGGCGTGACCGCTTCGCGACCCCTACTGCTTAGCGCCCTGGCCGCGGCTGGCCTCCTCGGCGCCGCGCTGCTCCAGCTGCCCGGCCACGCCGAGGCGCGCCCCGAGCGAGAGCCCGCCGCGACGCCGGGGGCCTTCCTCGAGCGCTACTGCGTGCGCTGCCACACGGCCGAGGACCCCTCGGGGCTGGTCGTGTTGGAGGACGTGGCCCAGGTCGACTCGGCGACCTGGCGGGTGGCTCTGCGCCTGGCGCGCAAGGGGATCATGCCGCCCAAGGACGAGCCGGTCCCGCGCCCGAGCGCGGCCGAGGTCGCCGCGCTGGGGTCCTGGGTCGCGACCCACGTCGAGGGCGCCGGCGCGCCGCGCCCCGCCCTGCGGCGCCTGAACCGGGCCGAGTACGAGCGCACGATCCGGGACCTGCTCGGGGTCCACTCGCGGCCGGCGCGGAGCTTCCCCGACGACGACGTGGCGAACGGCTTCGACACGGCGAGCGCCGCGCTCTCGCTCCCCCCGCCGCTGCTCGAGCGCTACCTCGAGGCCGCCGAGCGGGTCGCGGCCGAGGCCGTGCTGGTGTTCAAGCCGCTCGAGCGGCGGGTCGCAGGCGCCAAGCTCACGACCAAGGGGCGCGTCTACAAGGCGCCTGGCGGCTTCCGCAAGCTGGTCACCAACGGCAGCTTCCGGCACCGCTTCGCCGTCCCCTACGCGGGCCGCTACCGGCTGCGGGCCCGGCTCAAGGGCGACCAGGCCGGGCCGGACCCCGTGCGGCTGGGGGTGATCGTCGACCACGAGCGCCGCGCGCTGCGCGCGCTGGAGGGCGAGGAGGCTCAGACCCTCGCCTGGACGCTCCGCCTCCAGCGCGGACGACGCGAGGTCGAGCTGGCCTTCCTCAACGACTACTACGACCCCGACCACGAGGACCCGGGCGAGCGCGACCGCAACCTGGCCCTGGCGTGGCTGGAGCTCGAGGGGCCCCTCGACCCGCCGGCCTTGCCCCCCGCGCACCGCGAGCTCCTGGGCGGCGCCGAGCGCCTGCGCTGGGAGCGCTTCCCCGAGATCTTGCGCTCGCTCGCCTCGCGGGCCTATCGACGGCCCGCGCGCAAGGAAGAGCTGCAGCGGCTGCAGGCCCTGGTCGATCGGACCCGCGAGCAGGGGCGCTCGGCCGAGGAGGCGCTCCAGCTGGTGCTGACGGCGCTGCTCGTCTCGCCCCACTTCCTGTTCCGCAGCGAGCTCGACGCCGGACCCCTCGGACCCAAGGCGCGGCGGGTCCCCTGCGACGACTGGCAGCTCGCCGCGCGGCTGAGCTACTTCCTCTGGTCGAGCCTGCCCGACGCCGAGCTGCGGGAGCTCGCGGCCGCGGGGAAGCTCAGCGGCCCTGGCCGCGATCAGCTGCTGCGGAAGCAGGTCGCGCGCCTCCTCGACGACCCGCGCGCCGAGGCCCTGGTCGAGCTCTTCGCTGGCCAGTGGCTCCAGCTGCGCCGCCTGGACGAGGTGACGCCCGACCCCAAGCTCTTCCCTGGCTTCGACGAGGGGCTGCGCGACTCGATGCGCGCCGAGACCGAGCTCTTCGTGACCGCCTGCCTGCGCGAGAACCGGCGGGTCAGCGAACTGCTCGCGGCGGACTTCAGCTTCGTGGACGAGCGCCTGGCCAAGCACTACGGGATCCAAGGCGTGCAGGGTCACCGCTTCCGGCGCGTGCGCCTGCCCCGCGATCGGGCCGGCCTGCTGACCCACGCCAGCGTGCTGACCCTCACGAGCAACGCGACCCGCACCTCGCCGGTCAAGCGGGGCAAGTGGGTCCTGACGGCGCTGCTCGACGACCCGCCGCCGCCGCCGCCGCCCGGGGCCGACAGCCTGAGCAGCGACCTCAAGCGGCGCGAGGGCCTCAGCGAGCGCGAGCGCCTCGAGCTGCACCGGAGCAAGCCGACCTGCGCCTCCTGCCACGGGCGCCTCGACCCGCTCGGCTTCGCCCTCGAGCGCTTCGACGCGGTCGGCGTGCGCCGGCGCGACGCGGCCCTGATCGACGCCAGCGGCGTGCTCCCGGACGGGACGCGCCTGGAGGACGCGGCGGGGCTGCGCTCCGCGCTCCTGGTCCGGCTGCCCGAGTTCAGCGCCGCCCTGGCGCGCCGCCTGCTCGTGTTCGCCCTGGGCCGACCCCTCGCCGACAGCGAGCGGGCGGAGGTCGAAGCCCTCGTGGGCTGGCTCGGCCCCGAGGTCCGGCTGCAGGAGCTGATCGCCGCGGTGATCCTGACCAAGCCCTTCCTGACTCGCGTGGAGGCCCCGTGACCCTCTCCCGGCGAACCTTCCTCCGCGGCGCAGGCGCCTGCGTGGCCCTGCCCTGGCTCGAGGGCCTGCTCCCGCGGGCCCAGGCTCGGCCCGAGGGGCCGGAGCGCGGCAAGCAGCGCCTGGCCTTCCTCTTCGTCCCCAACGGCAAGCACATGCCCGAGTGGACGCCCAAGCAGGAGGGGCGCGAGTTCGACCTCCCCCCGCTGCTCGAGCCGCTGGCGCCCTTCCGCAAGGACCTGCTCGTCCTGAGCGGGCTGGCGCTCGACGGGGCCCGCAGCCACGGCGACGGCCCGGGCGACCACGCCCGGGCGCTGGGCTCCTTCCTCACCTGTGTGCACGTCAAGAAGCAGGGCGTGTATGGCGGCGTGTCGGCGGACCAGGTCGCCGCCGAGGTGCTCGGCCAGCGGCCCCGCCTCCCCTCGCTCGAGCTGGGCCTCGAGCGCAGCCGGAGCTCTGGGAGCTGCGACTCGGGCTACAGCTGCGCCTACTCGAGCAACCTCTCCTGGCGCGGCCCGCGCACGCCCATGGGCAAGGAGATCGACCCCAAGCGCGTGTTCGCGCGCCTGTTCGGCAAGCCGCTCTCGCCCGCCCAGCGGGCGCGCCGCGACGCCGACCGCCGCTCGGTCCTGGACGCCGTGCGCGAGGACGCGCGCGAGCTGCGGGGCGGGCTCGGTCGCGCCGACCGGGATCGGCTGGAGGAGTACCTGACCGGCGTGCGCGAGCTGGAGCAGCGGATCGAGCGCGCGAGCGAGGGGCCGGTCGACGCGCCCGGCGAGGAGCGCGAGGCGATGCGCGCGCGCCTGAAGGAGCGCAAGGGACGCGGAGGGCGGCGCGAGCGCCTGCGCCTCATGATGGACCTCCTGGTGCTGGCGCTCCAGACCGACCAGACCCGCGTGGTCAGCCTGATGGTCGCCAACGCGGGCTCGAACCAGACCTACCCGGACCTCGGCGTGCGCAGCGGCCACCACCACCTCAGCCACCACGGCGGCGACGAGGAGAAGATCGCGGCGATCAAGACGATCAACCGCTACCACATGGAGGAGCTGGCCTACCTGCTCGGCCGCCTGGCGAGCGTGCGCGAGGGCGAGCGGCGCCTGCTGGACCAGGTCGGGCTGGTCTACGGGAGCGGGATCGGCGACGGCAACCGGCACAACCACGACGACCTGCCGATCCTGGTCGCGGGTCAGCTGGGCGGGGCGCTCCAGACCGGGCGCCACCTGCGCTACGCCGACGAGACCCCGCTGGCCAACCTCTACCTCTCGCTCCTGCAGGCGGTCGGCGTGCGCCGGACCCGCTTCGGCGACAGCAGCGGAACGCTCGTGGGCCTCGGCTAATGGCGCAGATCCTTCCCTTCGACCGCTTCTGCCTCCTCAACCGCACGCTCACCCAGGACGAGTTTCGAGAGCTCCACGGGGCGTCGCTGCACCTCTTCTTCTTCGAGGTCCGAGAGGGCGAGGAGGTGTTTCGAACCCAGGTCAGCCAGGTCCAGGCCAGCCAGGCGAGGGCCAAGGGCCGCGGGGTGGCGCCGGTCCAGAAGGACCACGACAGCAACCTCTTCCTGGGAATGATCACGCTCGGCCGCGCCGAGAACAACGACATCGTGATCCAGCACGAGCGGATCAGCTCCTTCCACGCGCACTTCCGCAGCGAGGGCGAGCGCCTGTTCCTGACCGACTCCAACTCGACCAACGGGACCGAGGTCAACGGGATCCGGCTGACGCCGAACGAGGCCGTCGAGGTGCGGCCCAACGACCTGATCCGCTTCGGCGACGAGCTGACCGCCTGCGTGCTGGACGTCGAGGAGCTCTACCTGCACGTCGCGGGTGGGTAGGTAGCCGGGCTACTTCTTCTTGCCCAGGCCGAACCTGCCCAAGAGGCTCTTGGCCTTGAGCTTCATCTTGCCGGCCCGCAGCTCCTTCTCGAGGTCGGCGGCCAGCAGCTTGGCGGAGTGGTAGCGCTCCTTCTGGGGCTTGGCCAGGCACTTGAGCACCACGTCACCGAGGCGGCGCGGGATCGCGGGGTTGAGCGCGCAGGGGTCGGGCGGGGGGTCGCTCACGACCTGCTTGATGATCTTGCGCGGGTCGCGCCCGGTGAAGGGCGCCTTGCCGGTCAGCAGGAAGAACAGGGTCGCGCCCAGCGAGTAGATATCGGAGGTGGTGTTGATCTTGCCGAAGCCGCCGCGCGGCTTGGCCTGCTCGGGGGGCATGTAGCTCGGCGTGCCCACGATCAGGCCCTTGTCCTTGCTGGCGTCGGTCTCGACGACCAGGCCGAAGTCGATCAGGACCGCTCGGTAGGGCTGCTTGCTCGTGTCGAGCATCACGTTCTGCGGCTTGAGGTCGCGGTGGTAGATCCGGCGCCCGTGCACGTAGGCCAGGGCCTCGGCCGTCTCGAGCGCCACGCGCGCCGCGAGGAGCGGCGGCATCGGCCCGTGCTTCAGCACGTAGCTGCGCGCCTCGAGGCCGTCGATCCTCTCCATGGAGTAGTAGGTCAGCCCCTTCTCCACGCCGCAGTCGAAGATCTTGACGATGTGCGGGTGGTCGAAGCTGATCTGGACGCGGGTCTCGGTCAGGAAGCGCTCGGTCTCGCGCGGGTCGGTCTTGTTCTCGAGGGCGACCTTGAGCGCCATTCGGCCCGAGTAGCCGCGCTGCTTGGCCATGTTGCCGGTCACGCCGGTCGCCTCGACCTCGAGCACCACGCCGAAGGCGCCGCGCGCGATCTCGCCCAGGACCGCGTAGTCGCCGACCTTGAAGCCCTCGAAGCCGAGGCGCATCTTGAGCCGGCGCTGCAGCTCCTCACGGTTGAGCGAGCCGCCCGCTTGCTTGGACTTGACCCCGGGCATGGGGCGCGAGCGCGGGCTGGGCTGGTCGGCCTGCAGCTCGAGGGCGTCGTCCTTGATCACCATCGTGGGCTCGGCGTAGATATCGGCCGGCCCCCCGGGCTCTCTGTCCGAGCTGTCGTCGAGGACCATGGTCGGCTGGGCGAGGATCCCGCTCTCGTCGAGGGGGACCTCCAGCTCGGCGGAGCTCTCGTCGAGGACCATGGTCGGCTGGGCGAGGATCCCGCTCTCGTCGAGGGGAAGGTCGAGGCCCTCGGGCTCGTCGTCCTCGATCACCATGGTCGGCTGGGCGAGGATGTCGTCCTCGTCGTCGAGGGCCAGCCCCCCGGCGGCCAGCCCGCCTTCGTCGAAGTCCGGCACCACGAGGTCGTCGCCGCTCTCGGTCAGGATCACGTCGATCCCTCCCGCGGAGGTCGGCGGCGCCGGGTCCTCGTCCGCGAGCACCATGGTCGGCTGCGCGAACACGTCGTCGTCCGTGCTGGCGCGGGTGGGAGGGTCGCGGAAGTCGGCCGGGACGCTCAGGTCCTCGCTGCTGTCGGAGAGGACGACCGTGGGCTGGGCGAGGAGCTCGTCCTCGGGCGCGCTGGGGTGGGTCGGCGGGTCGCGGAACTCGTCGGGCACCACGAGCTCGTCGCTGCTGTCGGCGAGGACGACCGTGGGCTGACCGAGGACCTCGTCCTCGTCCGGCGGCGGGGCGGCCGCGGCCGCGGCGGCTTGCTGGCGCGCGGCCTCCTGGGCGTTCGCCTCGGCCAGCGCCTTGTTGAAGGCCTGCGCCAGGCGCTGGTAGCCCGCGGCGTCGATCAGCTTGGAGTCGACGAGCACGCGCTCGAAGGGGCGGCCCGTGAGCGAGACCATCTGCGCGGCCTGCTGCGCCCCCGCTTGATCGATCAGGCGGAGGTTCAGTGCCAGCTGGGCGAGGATTTGGTCGCGCCGATCCAAGAGAGGGCTCCGCGGGGTGAGCTCGGGACCTCTCGATCGTAACCCTCGGAGGGCGGGCTCGGAACCCGAGGGCTGCGGGGGGCGTGATTGGCTGTGCTGCGGCGAGCGAGGTAGACTCCAGGGACCATTCGTTCTGAACCCTGAGGCTTCCGTGCCCCCGCCCCCCTCCAACGACGAGACCACCCAAGAGGTCGTGTCGATCGAGGTCGTGCTGCGCCTGCGGGACGGCCTGGGGAGCGAGCACGAGCGGCGCACCAGCTACGACCTCGCCCGCGGGGACATCCCCCCCGACCTGCGCGGGTTCTCGCGCAAGTCCTCCGCGAGCGCCCCGACCCCGGCGCGGCTGAGCTCGGTCGAGACGCAGGAGATCTTGCCCGCGGGCGACAGCGACCCCTCCTGGGGGAGCACCGCCGCGCCCGGCCAGGAGACGAGCTCGGTCCAGCTCGAGATGGGCAAGACCAAGATCGAGACGCCCTCGCCGGAGCTCGACGACAGCAACGAGATCCCGCTCTTCCCGCCGGGGACCCGCCTCGGCCACTTCGAGCTGCGCGAGGCCCTCGGCCAGGGCGGCATGGGCGTGGTCTACAAGGCCTTCGACTCGAGCCTCGACCGCCACGTCGCGCTCAAGGTCCTCAGCCAGCACCTCGGGCGCAACAACACCTTCATCGAGCGCTTCCGCCGCGAGGCCAAGGCCTGCGGCAAGCTGAGCCACCCCAACATCACGCACATCTACTCGATCTCGGGGAAGGCCGAGCGGATCCACTACTTCGCGATGGAATACGTCGAGGGGCGCAACCTCGCCGAGTGGGTCAAGGAGGAGGGCCCCTTCGCGTGGGAGCGAGCGCTCGAGATCGTGGCGCAGGCCTGCGCGGGGCTGAAGGAGGCCGCGGCCGCCAAGATCATTCACCGCGACATCAAGCCGAGCAACCTGCTCCTCACGAGCGGCGGGCGGGTCAAGATCACCGACTTCGGCCTCGCCAAGGCGCGGGCCTCGATCGGGCACACCCTCGACCTGACCTCGACCGGCGTCGTGATGGGCACGCCGCTCTACATGTCCCCCGAGCAGGGGCGCGGCGGCAAGGTCGACCACCGCACGGACATGTATTCGCTCGGCGGGACGCTCTTCTACCTCGTGACCGGGGTCCCGCCCTTCGAGGCCGACTCGCCGATCGCGATCATCCTCAAGCACATCAACGACCCGCTGACCTTCCCGCGCGAGCCCGAGATCCCGGCCGGCGTGCGGGCCCTGATCCTGCGCATGATGGAGAAGGACCTCAGCCGCCGCCCCGAGACCTACGACGAGCTGCTCGAGGACCTCGCCCGCGCCCAGCGCGGCGAGCAGCCGAGCGCCGAGCCCGGCAAGCGCGTGGTGGTCCTCGCCAAGCGCCCGCGCCCCGCGACGGGGCGCAATAAGAAGAAGAGCGGGATCTTCGGGCTCAAGGCGACGAAGCTCTCGGTGGCGCGGACCAACATCAAGCTCGGGCGACGCGACAAGGCCGTCAGCCTGCTGCTCGAGACGATCAACGAGGGCGACCCCGGCCTGCGCGCCGAGGCCGCCCTGCTGCTGCTCTCGCTCTACGAGAAGGACGGCGACCAGACCGGCGTGCGGCGCATGGCGCAGACGATCCTCGAGCAGCCCAGCGACCAGATCGACCCGGCCTCCATGGCCTACGCCGCCTGGAAGCTCGGCCAGCTCGAGGAGGCCGACGCCGTGGCGCGCAACCGCTCGGCGCTGGCCCGCTACGAGGCGATCCTGTCCGACCCCCCCGAGGGCATGCCCGTCGACCTGCTCGAGGAGCAGATCCGCCGCCTGCGCGAGCAGATCGGCGAGGCCGAGCGGGTCAGCGGCCAGACCCAGGTCGTCCTGAAGGGGACGTGATGGCTCGAACCTCGGGCGCCTTCGCAGCTCGAAGATGGGTGGCCGAGAGCGCTGCTCCGAAGGCTCTTTCAACGCAAAGACGCCAAGGCGCAGAGGCGCAAGGAGCGGCGCTCGTGGGTCGGAAGGCGCTGGGCCACCTCAGGTGAATCGCGAAGGACTTCAGCGCTTGCCTCGTTCTCGCGTCTCCGCTCACTCCTGGACCTCGTTGCGCCTCTGCGTCCTTGCGTCTTTGCGTTGAAACAGGCTGCGCCTGGGCGGTCTCGTTCAAAGCGACAGCCCAGCCCTCCCTGATCGAGTCTCAGGGCTTCCCCAGCAGCTTCCTCAGCGCCGCGGCGTCGTGGACCGGCGCCTGGCAGGCGAAGTTCGTGCACAGGTAGGCGGTGGGCTTCCCCTCGCGCGGGGTCTGGGCCTTCGTCCACTTGGCGACCTCGAAGAGCTGCTTGGCCTCGCCAGCCGGCCGGACGATCAGGGCCGTGCGCGGGAGGAAGCGGCGGTGCGCCTCGGCCAGGAGCGCCTTCGTCTCCTCGGCGGCGGGGTCGCCCGCGATCACCAGCTCGCGGCGCGGGCCGAGCAGGAGGTCCAGGGCGCACAGCCCCTGGGTCGCCACGTCGCCGCCGCGGTGGGTGAGCAGGCGCGAGTACCACTCCAAGGTCTTGCGGCCTCGCTCGTAGAGGACCTGCTCGCCCGTGAAGCTGGAGAGGCGGAGCAGGGCGGACGCCGCGGCGCCGTTCCCGGAGGGGATCGCGCCGTCGTAGAAGGGCTTGGGGCGCGCGAGCAGGCCCGCGCTGGCCTCGACCTGGAAGTAGCCGCCGTCGCTGGGGTCCCACAGGCGCTCGTGCATGGCCTCGACCAGGGCGCGGGCCTCGACCAGCCAGCGCGCCTCGCCGCTGGCCTCGTAGAGGTCGATCAGGCCGTCCGTCAGGAAGGCGTAGTCGGCGAGCATGGCCGGGATCGCCGCCTGACCGCCGCGCCAGCGGTGGCGGAGCTGACCCTCGACGCGCAGTCGCGAGAGCACGAACTCGGCGGCCTGGGCGGCCGCCGCCACGTAGCGCTCCTCGCCCAGCGCGCGCCCCGCCAGCGCGAAGGCGCCGATCGCGAGCCCGTTCCAGTCCGTGAGCACCTTGTCGTCGTGCAGGGGCGGGACGCGCTTGCGCCGCGCGGCGAGGAGGACCTGGCGCGCCTTGGCTAGGCGCCGGCGCAGGGCCGGGACCTCGGCGCCGTGGCGCTTGGCCAAGGTCTGGAGCGAGTCCTGCACCTGGAGGTGGTTGGTCCCTTGCTCCTCGCCCTCGCGGAAGTTGCCCTGCTCGCGGACGCCGTAGCGCTGGGCGAAGAGCTCGTAGTCGGGGCCGAGCAGGCGGCGCAGCTCGGTGTGACTCCACACGTAGAACTTGCCCTCCTTGCCCTCGCTGTCGGCGTCCCAGGCCGAGGTGAACGCGCCCTCGGCGCTGCGCATGTCACGCAGCACGAAGTCGAGCGTCTCGCGGGCGACCTCGGCGAAGCGGTCCTCGCCCGTCAGCTGGTGCGCCTCGACGAAGACCCGCGCCAGGCTGGCCTGGTCGTAGAGCATTTTCTCGAAGTGGGGGATCGTCCAGGTCCGGTCGACCGCGTAGCGGTGGAAGCCGCCGCCGAGGTGGTCGCGCAGCCCGCCGCGCGCGATCGCGTCCAGGGTGCGGAGCGCCATGTCCTTGGCCGCTTCGTCGCCGCTGCGGAGGTGGTAGCGGAGCAGGAACGCGAGCGAGTGCGGGATCGGGAACTTGCTCGCGAGGCCGAAGCCGGCGTGCTCGGTGTCGAAGCTCTTCTTGAGCGCCTCGAAGCCGCGCTCGAGGGCGCGCTCGCTGAGGGGCAGCGGCTTCTGGCGGCGGACGAGCGCCTGGCGCACGTGGTCCGCCCAGCGAGCCGAGTCCTGCGTGATCTGCTTGGGCTCCTTCTTCCAGAGGTCGGCGCGGACCTGCAGCTCGGCGAGGAAGGCGCGCCGCCCGTAGCGGGCCGGCTGCGGCATGTAGGTCCCGCCCGTGAGCGAGCTGCCCCAGGTCTGCTCGAACTGAGGCACGTCGGGGAGGGGCTTGCCGTCGGGCAGCAGGAACACGCTCAGGGGCCAGCCGCCGCTCCCCGTCGCCAGCTGGATCGCGGTCATGTAGACCTGGTCGACGTCGGGGCGCTCCTCGCGGTCGACCTTGATCGCGACGTAGTGCTCGTTGAGGTAGCGCGCGACCGCCTCGTTCTCGAAGGACTCGCGCTCCATGACGTGGCACCAGTGGCAGGTCGCGTAGCCGATCGAGAGGAAGATCAGCTTGCCCTCGCGCTTGGCCTTGGCGAAGGCCTCGGGGCCCCAGGGATACCAGTCGACGGGGTTGCGCGCGTGCTGGCGCAGGTAGGGGCTCTGCTCCTGGGCCAGCCGGTTCTGCCGCTTGGGCGCGGGCTCCTGCGCCGCGGCCACCCCGCAGAGCAGGGCCAGGGCGAGGCCGGGGAGCGCGGGGATCGGGCGGGGCATGGGCACCTCTCAGGGGCTCACTCTACGGCGTTGCGAGCCTTCGCTTCGCTCGGCGCTCGTGCTGTGATGCGGCCATGCCCTTCAAGGACGCCGCCTCCGTCATGATCGTTCGCCCCGCCGCGGAGGGCTTTCAGGTCGCCATGCTCGAGCGCAGCTCGAAGCTGCCCTTCCTGGGCGGGTTCTGGGTCTTCGCCGGGGGGCGTCTCGACGAGGGCGAGACGCCCTTGGCCTGCGCCGTGCGCGAGGCCGAGGAGGAGTGCGGGCTGCGGCTCGCGCCGGAGGCCTTGGTCGAGGCGGGTCGCTGGAAGGTGCCGCCCTACGCGCCGGTGCGCTACGACACGCGCTTCTTCCTCACGCGGGTGGGAGCGGACGCGCAGCTGGTGGCCGACGGCGCGGGCGACGAGGAGGGCGAGATCGTGGCCGCCGAGTGGCTGCGCCCGGCGGAGGTGCTCGAGCGTTGGGCCAGGGACGAGGCGCTGCTGGCGCCGCCGACTCGCGTCAGCCTGGAGGCGCTGGCGAGGGCCGGCGCGGACTGCGAGGCGGAGGGCTGGCTGACCGAGAGCGCGGCGCGGGTCGCTGCGAGCCACCCGGCGGAGGGCGAGTGGCCGGGCTGGATCGACTTCCGCCCGGGGATCCGAATGCTGCTCGTGCGGACGCCGACCCTGCCGCCCGCGACCCACACCAACTGCCTGGTCGTCGGCTGCGGGAGCGAGCTGGTCGTGATCGATCCGGCCTCGCCCTACCCCGAGGAGCAGGCGCGCCTCGACGGGCTGCTGGACGAGCTGGCGAGCCGCGGGCAGCGCGTGCGCGAGGTGTTGCTGACGCACCACCACCACGACCACTGCTCGGGGGCGGAGCACCTGGCGCGCCGGCTGGGGGTGCCGATCGCGGCGCACGCCAACACCTGGGCCCGGCTGGAGGGGCGCGTCCCCGTCGACCGCCCGATCGAGGACGGCGAGCGGATCGAGCTGCCGGCGGATCTGCCGGGGGCGCGAGCCCGTCGCCTGCGCGCGATCCTCACCGAGGGCCACGCCGACGGGCATCTGGTGTTCCTGGAGGAGGAGACCCAGAGCCTGATCGCGGGCGACATGGTCGCCGGCGTCGGCACGATCGTGATCGACCCGCCCGAGGGGCGGATGGGGGAATACCTGCGCAGCCTGCGGCGGGTGGCCGACCTGGACGCGCGCCTGCTCTACCCCAGCCACGGCCCGCCGATCGGTGACCCGCGTGGCTACGCCGAGCACTACATCGCGCACCGGCTGGAGCGCGAGCGGAAGGTCGTCGCCGCGCTGGAGGAGCTCGGCCCCTGCTCGGTTACGGACCTGGTCCCGCGGGCCTACGACGACAAGCCGCCCCAGGTCTACCCCTTGGCCGCGCGGGCCGCGCTGGCGCACCTGGAGAAGCTGGTCGAGGACGGGCGAGCGCGGGTCGTCGACGAGGAGTGGGCGCTGGTCTAGCCGTGGGGCGGCTGGGTGAGGCGCTTCATAGAGGGAGTGCCCCCCGAGGGGAAGCTCGTGAGACGAAGTGCCCCCCGAGGGGAAGCTCGTGAGACGGAGTGTCCCCCGAGGGGAAGCTCGTGAGACGGAGTGTCCCCCGAGGGGAAGCTCGTGAGACGAAGTGTCCCCCCAGGGGAAGCTCGTGAGACGAAGTGTCCCCCGAGGGGAAGCTCGTGAGACGGAGTGTCCCCCGAGGGGAAGCTCGTGAGACGGAGTGTCCCCCGAGGGGAATCCCCACGTGAGGAATCGTCCCCCGAGAGGATTCCTCACGTGAGGAATCGTCGCCCGAGGGGAATCCTCACGTGAGGAATCGTCCCCCGCCCTAGGAACGCCAAGATCAGTTGCCTTGCGAAGACGACTCCGCAGACGATTGCCCCCCGTCTATGCCCGCCCTGCGCTGGCGCCCTCGCACGCGCGACAGCTCGCCACGCGCCACGCGCCACGCGCCACGCGCCACGCGCGACAGCTCGCCACGCGCCACGCGCCACGCGCCACGCGCCACGCGCCACGCGCCACGCGCCACGCGCCACCCGCCACCCGCCACCCGCCACCCGCGACAGCTCGCACGCGCCAAGCCCGCGTCCTACTCGGGCAACGCGCGCAACGTCCGCTGCGCGGCCTCGCGCAGCACTGGATCCAGGTCCCGGTCCACCGCCAGCGCCTCCACCACGTCTCGCGGCGCCCCAGCGCCGTGGTGCCGCAGCCCCGCCAGCGCCTGCCGGTGCTCGTAGACCGACGCGTCCAGGTCGTCCAAGCAGCGCAGCAGGTGCCTCAACCCTTCCTCCGCGCCGTCCCCGCCGGCCTTCCCCAGCACCCCCGCGATCGCCAACGCCACCCGCCGCGGGGAGCGCGGCAGCGCCCAGCGCAGCACGGGAACCAGGCGCTCCAGCCGCCCACCCTCGAGCGCCAGCAGCGCCAGGGCGGCGCGCCCCGCGTGCGCCCCCCCGACACGCGCCAGCGGCTCGACCGCGCCAACCACACCCTCACCCGCCGCCGCGGCTTTCCCCAGCAGCCGGACCAGGTCCAGCGCGTAGGCGCGTCCCTCGGGGGCCTTCAGCCAGCGCAGCACCAAGGGCAGCGCCGCCGCGGCGCGCGGGCCGAGCAGCCCCACGAGCAGCCGGACCTGCCGCGCGCATTCGTCGTCCACCTCCGCCAGCTCGAAGCACGCGAGCAGATCCGGCGTCAACGTGACCGCACCCGCCTCGCGCTCAGCGATCCACCGGAGCGCCTCGAGCACGGCCGCGCGCAGGGTCGGGTCGGGATCACGCGCGAGCCGCGACAGGAGCGCGCAGGCCTCTCGCTCGGCCCCGCGCACGCGGGCCACGTCGCCCACGCTGAGCCGGCGCTCGAAGCGAGACAGGCCCGGATCGAGCAGCCGCTCCCGCAGCGCGGCGAAGCCCTGCGCGCCGCAGCGCGCCAAGAGCGAGATCGCGCGCCGCGACTCACCACCGCCTTCCGCACCGGACCGCTTCACCAGCTCGAGCGCGCGTCGCTCTTCACCCAGCACCAGCCACAGCTCGGCCTCGTCCAGGGGCGGCGTCTCGCCCGGGTAGCGCCCGAGCGCCTCGTGCCCCACCTCTCCGGAACTCGAACCCGAGCCCGAGCTCGAGACCGCGGCCAAGGCGCGCAAGGCGAGCGCGCGGTGCTCCCCCTCGTCGGGATCCGCCGCCAAGTCCGCCAGCGCCCCCGCCGCGGCTTCCGCCGCCTTCCCCAGGGACCCCAGCGCCTGCACCGCCGCCGCGCGCTCCTTGGCCCGCGGCGAGTCCAGCAACTCCAGCAGCGCCGGCACGCTCAGCTCGGCCGCCGCGGGGACTCCCCCCAGCGCTTCGGCCGCGTGAACCCGCACGCGCTCGTCCTCACCGGGGTCCCCCAGGCGATCCACCAGGTCCACCACCGCGGGCGCCGCTCGCGAGCCAACGGCCGCCAGCTCGCTCGCGGCGGCCTCGCGGCGCGTGACGTCCCCCGAGCCCAGGTCGCTCCGCAGGTGCTCCAGGGCGCCCGCCTGGTCGGCGAAGGCGACCAGGCACCTCGCGCGCGCCTTGGGCGTGCCGAACTGATCCAGCTCCAGCCCCGCCAGCACGCGCCCCGCGCGCGCCCGCAGCGCTGCCCCCAGGTGCGGCGCCAAGGGCACCAGGGCCGTGTCGATCAGCTGGCCCGCCTCGCGCGGCGCACCCTCGATCGCCTTCAGCACCCGCGCGCCGAGGTCCGCGTTGCGGGAAGGCGCGCGCCCGATCAGCTCCGCCAGCGCCTTCCGCCGCAGCGAGCGCTCGGGGTGCTCGCTCAGGGTCAGCAGGGCGTCTCGCGCCGAGCGGCGACTCGCCAGCCGGCGGATCAGGGTGTCGCGCACCCAGGCCTCCGGCTCCGCCGCCAGCGCCTCCAGCACCGCCTGCGGATCGGCCGCCAGCGCGGCTCCGGCCTTGGCGCGGACCTCCCCCGACGCGTCGCCCAGCGCCGGCTCCAGGTCACTCAGCCGCCCGTCGCGCTGCGCCAGCGCCACGAGGGCGTCCACCGCCCCCAGGCGCGTCTCGAGGTGGGCGTGGGCCAGGCAGGTCCGCAGCGCGTCGCGTTGCCCGAAGGCCGGCGGCTCGCTCCGCGCCAGCACCCGCAGGGCGCGCAGGCGCAGCTCGTCGTTGGGGGAGCGGAGCAAGGGCGCCAGGGCCTTGCCGGCGGCGGCGCCCCAGCGAGCGAGGGCCTCCTCGGCGGCCTGAGCGGGCGCGCGGGCCCCGCCCAGGGCCGCGACCACGCGCGGGAGCGAGGGCTCGTCGCGCAGCAGCGCCGCGACCTTGGCGCCCGCAGCCTGGAGCTCGGCCTGCGGGGCTTGCAGGAAGGTCCGCGCCAGGGCGCGCGCCTCAGGGGCGCCGCGCAGCGCCAGCCCCCTCAGCGCGGCGCCGCGCAGCCCGGGGAGCTCCTGCTCGTCGGCGACCAGCGCCCGCAGCAGGTCGTCGGGGAGCTGGCCCAGGCGGTGGGGCTGCTCCTCGAGGAGCGAGACGACCTGTCCGCGGACCTCGGCGTCGGGGTGGCGCGCCAGCTCCGCCACGAGCAGCCCTCGCTCGAGGGCCAGGGCGCTCAGGTTCTGCTGCAGGTCGCCGGGGGGCACGCTGCGCAGCTCCTTGAGCAGGCGCGGCCCCACGCGAGGGTCGAGGGTGCTCGGCTCGAGCGCGCTCACCGCCCGCGCGCGCAGGTCGAGCGGGCGCTCGGGGTCGAGGGCCAGCTCCAGGGCCAGGGCGCGGCCGCGCTCGCTCTCGCCCAGGACCCAGAGCGTGGTGTCCTGCACTTCGTTGCGCGCGGCCAGGCGCCGCAGCTCCTCCCAGGCGCCCAGGTCCGAGAGGGCGCGGATCGCGGGCTCGGGGTGGTTGGCGACCAGCGCCACCACGTCGGCTTCGTAGGTCTTGGCGGCCGAGCCAAACGCGGCCACCCCGCGCAGGGCCGCCCGCAGCTCGTCCGCTCCGCCGCCGCCGCCGCCGAGGTGGGCCGCGCAGGCGTCGAGCGCCGGGGTGCCCAGGCGCCGGAGGTCGCGCTCGCGCTCCAGCCTCGCCTCGCGGTCGCCGTCTTCCCGACGCGCGAGGGCCCAGCCCAGCTCGCCGCGGGTCTGCTCGGGCAAGCGCTCGCCCAGGTGGAGCAGCTCCCGCGCCGGCGAGTCCGCCTTGCCCTTCAGGAGCGCGCACACGCTCTTCACCGCGGCCACGACCGTGCGCGGCTCGACGTGGCGCAGTCCGCGGCGAGCGGCCTGCTGGGTGCGGTAGCTCTCGCTCTGGGCGGCGTCGAGCAGCCGCTGCAGTCCGGCGGGGCCGAGGCGCGCCAAGCCCTCGCCCGCGGCCCGACGCACGGCCAGGGCGGGGTCGCTCAGGGCCACGTCCAGGGCGGCGAAGTCACCTCGCTCGGCCGCGGCGCGCGCCTCGCGCGTGCGCTCGGCGAGGGAGCGCTCGTCGCAGAGCGCGACCGCGCTCCAGAGGACGCCCACCAGCAACAGGAGGCTCGAGGTCCGCATGAGGCTCAGGATAAGCCGCGCGTGTCACGGTGAAGTCCTCGGGCCGGCCAACGCACTCGCCCGCGAGTCACCGGCGCTGCGCGCGGTGAGCCTTCCCGGCTAAGATCGGCGCCCGTGATCCGATCCGTCCCCTTCTCGCTGCTCCTGATCGGCCTGGGCCTGCTCTGCGGCGCCCAGCGCGCCGCCGCCCAGGCGGGCGGCGTAGCGCCGATCTCCTCGCACTCGGTCGAGACCCGCCGCCGCACCCTGCGCGGGCTGCCGATCAAGCGGGTGATCACGAGCGCCAAGGGCTGGAAGCGCGTCACGTCGGACCTGGAGGGCGCGCCCCCCGCGCCGGACTTCTCGGCCGGCCAGGTCTCGCTGCTCGTGGTCGCCGACGTCAGCGGCGGGGCGCGGACCTGGGTCGAGTCGCTGACTCGGGTCGGCGCCGAGAAGCTGCGCGTCTCGTTGGCCCGGGTCGACGGCAAGCTCGAGCTCAACCCCCACGTGCGGGCCTTCTTCTTCACGCTGCCCAAGTTCAGCGGCGGGGTCGAGCTGGTCCACCGCACGCTGCTCGAGGGCGGCGGGGGCGCGATCCAGCGCAAGTTCCCGCCCGAGGAGAGCGATCGCTCGCCCGCGCGCCTGCCCCAGCTCGGCCCCGACATTCGCTTCAGCTACACGGTCCCGGTCGGGACGCCCTTCGACGGCGACCTGAAGCTCCGCTACGAGGCCTTCTACCGGAACAACCGCCGGATCCCCGCCCGCCAGGAGACGGTCGAGTTCCCCGCCCAGGGGCTGCCCTACCCGCGGATTCGCAAGGGGACCGGCGTCATGCACGTCTACGCGGCGCACACCAAGCGCCTCCGCTGCCGCAACGCGCTCGCGATCGACTCGCTCCCGCCCACGGGGAAGGACGGCCAGCCGCGCGTGATCCGCCACCGCTTCGAGCTGCAGCCGATCCCCGGCGCGGCCCAGCCGCCGGAGAAGCAGTGAGCGGCGGGAAGGGCTACGGCGGCAAGCGCGGCCCGGGCAAGCGCGGCGGCGGGGATCGGCGCCCGCGCCGGCAGCAGAGCTACAGCGGGCCGGCGGTGGTCGACCTCAAGCAGACCCTCGGCTCGCCCCACCCCTGGGTGTGGCGCAGCCGCCTGGCCGATCGCCCGCACCTCGAGCCGGGCTCGGTGGTCGAGGTCCGCGGCCCCGGCGGCGAGGCCCTCGGGCGCGCGCTCTACCACCCGCACGTGACGATCGGGCTGCGCTTCCTGACCCGCGACCCAGACGAGCAGATCGACGTCGACTTCTTCCGGCGCCGCTTCCAGCACGCGCGGGCCCTGCGGACCGAGCTGCTCGGGCTGGAGGAGGTCACCGACGCCTACCGGCTGGTCCACGCCGAGGGCGACGAGCTCTCGGGGCTCGTGGTCGACGTGCTGGGTGAGGTGGTCCGCGTCGACGCCTTCTGCCGGGGCATGGCCCTGCTCGAGGAGCCGATCCGCACGGCGCTGGGCGAGCTCTACCCCGACAAGCCGGTCGTGTTCCGCGGCGACAAGCGCACAGGCGATATCGAGGGCTTCTCGGTCCCGGCCCGCGCCGAGGACCCCGACCAGACCGAGGTCAGCGAGCACGGGGTGCGCTTCAAGGTCGACCTGCGCGAGGGGCACAAGACCGGCTTCTTCTGCGACCAGCGCGAGAACCGCGCCCTGCTGGCCTCGCTCTGCGCGGGCAAGCGGGTCATGGACGTGTGCACCTACACCGGCGGCTTCGCCCTCTCGGCGGCCGTGCGCGGCAAGCCGGTCGAGGTGACGGGGGTCGACCTCGACGAGAAGGCGATCGAGGTCGCCAAGCGCAACGCCAAGCTCAACCAGGCCCGGGTGCGCTTCGTCCACTCGGACGCCTTCCCCTACCTGCGCCAGATCGCGGGCAAGCCGCTGGAGCAGCGCCCAGAGGTGCTGGTCCTCGACCCGCCCAAGCTGGCGCGGGACAAGAAGGAGAAGGAGCAGGGCCTGCGCAAGTACGTCGACCTGAACAAGGTCGGCCTGGAGGCCATGCCCGACGAGGGCGTGCTCTGCACCTGCTCCTGCTCGGGCGTCGTGAGCGAGGAGGACCTGCTCGACGCGCTGCGCACGGCCGCGGCGCGGGCCGGCAGCCTGCTGCAGGTGTTCCACATCTCGGGCGCCGCCGCGGACCACCCCGTGGCCCTGCACACCCCCGAGAGCCGCTACCTCAAGGCGATCTTCGCGCGCGTCCGCCGGGCCTGAGCTACTTGCCCGGCTGGGCGGGCTTGTCGTTCTTGTCGGGGTGCAGCCGGGTCGGGTCGCCGCCGCCAGGCGCGCTCGGGTCGTAGGTCGGCAGCGGGAAGGGGATCGGCTTGATCTCGAGCATCTGCGGCGGGTCGATCTTCTTGGCCTCGACCAGCGAGTAGGGCAGGCGGTAGTTGGGGAAGTAGTCGTGGTGCTGCGAGCGGAGCAGGGTGAAGCGAACCGCGATCACCGCGCCGAGCACGAAGCAGGCCAGGATCAGCTTGCCCTGGGCCCACTCGACGGCCTTCTTGGTCAGGCTCCGCTCGGCGCGGGCCGAGTCGCTCTGCTCGAGCTCCTCCTCGGAGGGGTCCATGGCCACACCGCAGGCCGTGCAGAAGGCGATCGTGGGGTCGGAGGGGACTCCGCAGTTCCAACAGTTCATTGCTGCTTCGGCTTTTCGTGCAGGCGGATTCGCTCTTGAATCGCGGCTGAGTCGGGGTGGCCGAGCTCGACGGCTCGCTTGTAGTGCTTGAGGCAAGAGCTCTTGCAGCGCCAATCGAGCATGGCGCCCAGGTTGCGCTCGTAGTCGGCCTCGCTCGGGTATTCCTTCTGGTAGCGGCGGATCGAGTCGGCGCCCGCGCGCGCGTTGGTGTCCCACAGGACCGAGAGCTTGTTGTCGACCGCCAGCTTGAGCAGGCTGGTGCGGTCCTTCTGGCCCATCAGCGTGTTGGCGGCCTTCTCGAGGTGGATCTTGACCTCGTTCAGGAGGGTCTTGCGCCGCACCTCGTCCAGGGACTTGTCCTCGCGATAGGCCCGCAGCGCGGCGTGCCCCGCGTTGAGCATGTAGACGATCTCGTTCGTGCGGTCGAGCTTCGCCGCCTCCGCGAACACCTCGGCGGCCTCGTTGAAGCGCTCGACCCGGTAGAGGCCCTGCCCGATCGCGTTCAGGATCTCCGGCGCGTCGCGCTTGTGCGGCAGGTAGCGGCCGAAGAGCCCGCCGCGCTGGCCTCGGCCTCGGCCGCTGCTGAACTCGAGCGCGCCGAGCTTGCGCCCGAAGTCCGCGCGGGCGTTGAGGGAGTCCTTGTCGTTCGGCTTGCAGGCGGGGTCGGCGAGGGAGAAGCGGTAGGCGGCCCGCAGCAGGCGCGCGGGGTCGTAGTCGGGGCCGAGGTCGTTCTCGTCGCGCTCGCGCTCCTCGGCCGGCAAGGCGCGGGCTCGCAGGGTGTAAGCCCGCGCCGCCGCCGGGAGCGGGTCCTGGTCGAGCAGGACGCGGGCGACCGCGAGGTTCCACCAGCGAGCGCCCTGGCCCGCCGCGCCGGGGGCGACGTTGGGGTCGGACTCCAGCGCCGCGGCGCCGTCCTCGACCTTGCCCTGGAGGACCATGATCGCGCCGCGCAGGTAGGCGACGTCGGGCAGGTCCTGATCGTCGGCCTGGCGGAGGAGGGCCTCGCAGTCGCCGGCGGCCGCGGCGAGGTCGGTCGCCTCGTCGAGCTCGGCCATGCGCAGGCGCGTCGAGACCAGGCCCAGCACGGCGCTGGTCCGGCCAGGCTGGGCGTCGAGGGCCTCCTGGAACAGGCGCTGGGCCGTCTCGAGCTTCTCGAGGGAGTTCGCGCTCTCGAGCTCGAGGGAGCCGAGCAGGACGCTGGCGGAGGGGTCGCCCGAGTCGCGCCACTTGCGCAGCAGGGCGCGCGCGTGGGGCGTGCGCTGGTGGAAGGCCTCGACCGCGGCCAGCGCCCGGTCCTCGGCCAGGATTCCCTGAAAGGTCGAGAGGGCGATCGGGATCGTGATCAAGGTCACGAGCGCAGCCCCGCCCAGGTAGGCCAGGGCGATCGTGCTCCGCCCGGCGGCCTGGATCGCTTCGGTGAAGGTCATGAGCCGCGCCTCCGCGTGTAGGCCTTGGCCTCGCTGGGGGAGAAGCGGTGCTGGATCGAGCGGAAGGGGATCGGGCCGAGGTTGCGGCTGTCCCAGCGGTCGGCGCCCTTGCGCCCGCGCAGGTCGTTGAGGACGAACACGCAGCCCGCGGGCACGATCAGCTCGGGATAGAACTCGTTCTTGTTCTTGTAGCGGACGTAGGGGTCCTGGATCTCCTTGTCGTCCACGAAGATCTTGGCGCCCTCCATGCGCACTCGCTGCCCCTCGAGGGCGATCACGCGCCCCGTGAGCACCTTGTTCTTGGCGCGCCCGACCTGGAAGCGGACGATGTCGAGGGGCTGCAGCTCGTCGGCCCGCAGCCGCGCGGTCCGCTGCCCGAAGCGGTTGGCGCCCTTCTCGATCTGAGGCTGCATGAACTGCAGCCCGTCAGGCTCGTCGAAGGTGACGCTGTCGTAGCTGCGCCACCACCACACTCCGGCCAGGACAAAGGCCAGGATCACCCCAAAAAAGGGGACTCCCTCTGGTTTCACCGCGCCTCCTTCGGTCCGTAGGGTGAGACCCGCTCACTTCGCTGTCAAGCGAGGCGACCCCGCGTGGCTCCCTCCGAGGCGTTCGATTGTCAGTAGGCCACCGCTGGGCTAGGCTGAGAGCTGACGCGTTGAAGCTCCAGGGGATAGGGAAAGGTGATATGTCGCACGCTCGCAGCGTAGCCGCCCCGCCCCTGGCGCTCCTCTTCGCGACCCCGCTCGTGTTCGGGCTCCTGATCGGCGCTCCAGCGCCGCTCCAGCTCGGCCAGGCCTGGGCTCAGCAGAGCAGCAACGACGCGGAGGAGTGGTTCGACGACCTCTTGCTCGAGGGCGGCGACAAGGGCGACCTCGCGGCCTACGAGCTCTTCATGCGCCAGATCCAGCCCGAGCGGCTGCGCCAAATCATGGCGGGCGA
>MDTG01199924.1_pt1 | contig 56609 bp, 51 predicted proteins | sample 811421 | NCBI WGS metagenome assembly MDTG01 (sample SAMN05326645, study PRJNA326480) | marine metagenome | isolation source: seawater | place: Pacific Ocean: South East | collected 2011
AAGAAACAAAAAACAGTTGAAGTAAAAGAAATAAAGTTTAGACCAAATATTGACACTAATGATTATGAAATTAAAATGAGAAGTGTGAGAAAGTTTATAAGAGGAGGAGATAAAGTAAAAATTACAATGAGGTTTAGAGGCAGAGAAATGAATCACCAGGATATAGGAGTAAAAGTTTTAAGACGTATTAGAGAAGATTTGGACATATTAGTAAAAATAGAACAGTTTCCTAAATTAGAAGGAAGGCAAATGGTGCAAATTTTTGCTCCTAATTTATCAGAAAAAGCTGATTCTATGAGACAAAATGAGGTAACAACTGATAAGTAGTACAATGTTTTAATAAGATTTTTTGTTTTTAGGGCTTGCAAATAGTGCCATAGAGAGATATAGAGAACTTTATTTATTGCATAGAATATATTTAAAATATTAAGGAATACATAGATGCCTAAAATTAAGACTAAAAGTGGCGCTAAAAAACGTTTTAGTTTAACGAGTTCTGGTAAAGTTAAAATGGGCCAGGCGGGTAAAAGACACGGTATGATAAAAAGAACGGCCAAATTTATTAGAAATGCTAGAGGTACTACCTTAATGGTAGATGCTGATGCTAAAATAATTAAAAAGAACTTTTTAAGAAATAGTTTATAATACAATATTATAAGAAGAGGAAATATTATGTCTCGTGTAAAACGTGGAGTTACTGCTCATAGTAGGCATCTAAAAGTCATCAAAGCTGCAAAAGGTTCAAGAGGCAGGCAAAAAAATACGTTTAGAGCGGCTATACAAAGAGTAGAAAAAAATGGTCAATATGCCTACAGAGATAGAAAAGCTAAAAAAAGATCCTTCAGAGGGTTATGGATACAGCGAATAAATGCTGCAGCCAGAGAATTAGGCATGACTTATGGAGTTTTGATTAATAAATTAAATATTGCAGGTTTTGATATTAATAGAAAAATGTTAGCAGACCTTGCTGTAAGAGAGCCTGATTCTTTTAAGTCTATAGTAGAAAAAGTAAGAGCTACTTAAATAATAAAAGTATATTTTTTTCTTTATATAATCTTTAATTATATTTAGTTTTATCTTATATAATTTTTTATTAATTAGATAATAAAGGTTAGTATGTTAAATATTAAAGATTTAGAAAAAAATATTTTAATAGATATCTCAAAAACCCAATCTTTTCAAGATTTACAAATAATTAGAGTTAGAGAATTAGGAAAAAAAGGCCAAATTTCATTATTAATGAAGTCTTTGTCAACAGTAAGTAATGAAGAAAAAAAATCTTTAGGAAAAACTTATAATGAACTGCGCTCAAAAGTATTAGATGCTTTTGTAGTTAAAGAGCAAGATCTTAAAGATGTGGAAATTATCAATAAAATAAAAAATGAAAACTTAGACATAACTCTTCCTGTTAGACCTAATAATAATGATGATGAAGGAAAGCTTCATCCTATAACCAGAACTATAGATTTAATAATAGACATATTTGCAAAGTTTGGTTTTTCAGTTGAGACAGGGCCTGACATAGAAAATGACTTTAATAATTTTACAGCATTAAATATTCCAGATGATCATCCAGCAAGGCAAGAACATGATACTTTCTATATATCTAATAAAGAAAATGAAAAGCGAAAACTTTTAAGAACACATACATCTCCAGTTCAAATTAGAACTATGATAAATAAAAAACCGCCAATTAGAATTATAGCGCCCGGACGTACTTTTAGATCTGATGATGATGCAACTCATTCTCCAATGTTTCACCAAGTAGAAGGTTTAGTTATAGAAAAAACAGTTAATATGGGGCATCTAAAAGGCCTTATAAAGTCTTTTTGCGAAGATTTCTTTGAAGTCAAAGATTTGCCTGTAAGATTTAGACCATCTTATTTTCCTTTTACGGAACCATCAGCAGAAGTTGATATTGGTTATAGTAAACGAGGAAATTCTATCAATATAGGAAAAGGCTCAAATTGGCTAGAGGTAATGGGGTGTGGAATGGTGCATCCAAAAGTCCTAATTAATTGTGGTTTAGATCCAGAAGAATGGCAAGGGTTTGCTTTTGGCTTGGGAGTTGAAAGGTTTGCAATGCTAAAATATGGCATAGCAGATTTAAGAAATTTCTATGAAGGAGATATTCGTTGGTTAGATCACTATGGCTTTTCTAATGAAGGAGGCCCTTCTCATACCTGGTCAAGGTTTAGGGAGTGTTAAGAGATGAAATTTTCTTTATCTTGGATATCTAAGCATATAAAATTTAATTCTGATGTTACTATAGAGAAAATTAGTGATAGTTTAACAAGCTTAGGTTTAGAAGTAGAATCAATCACAGACTCTTCAAAAGGTTTAGAAAGTTTTATAATTGCTAAAATTATTGAAGTTACACAGCATCCGAATGCGGACCGCTTAAATATATGTAAAATAAAAACAGACCTAAGAGAATACTCAGTTGTGTGTGGTGCATCTAACGTAAAAAAGAATTTAAAAGTAGTTTTTGCTCCTATTGGTTCCATTATTCCATCAAGTGGATTAATTTTAAAAAAGAAAGACATAAGAGGTTATACAGGTGAGGGTATGTTATGTTCTTCAGAGGAGTTAGGTTTTGAAATAAAAAGTAATGGTATTATAGAGTTATCTGATGATGCTCCTATAGGAAAAAAATATTCAGATTGGTTAGGTCTTTCAGACCCAGTTTTTGAAGTTGGTTTAACTCCTAATAGAGGAGACTGTGCAAGTGTTTTAGGTGTTGCAAGAGAGCTTGCTGTGATTGGATTAGGGACCATAATAGACCAAAACCTTAAAAATATTAAGGGTACTTATAAATCTCCAATTAAGTGGAAAATCAGTCTAAATAATGAAAATAAACAGGCTTGCTCCTATGTAAAGGGACGACATTTCAGAGGAGTCAAAAATGTAGAAAGTCCAGAATGGTTAAAAAAATCTTTAGTTTCAATAGGTTTAAAACCAATATCAGCATTAGTTGATATTACTAATTTTATAACTTTTGATTTAGGAAGGCCACTGCATGTTTTTGATGCAAGTAAAATTAAAGGCGATTTAAATATAAGAATGGCTAGTAATGAAGAAAGCTTGTTAGCTATAGATGCAAAAAATTATGATTTAACAAAATCTATTTTAGTTATTTCAGATGAAAATAATCCTGTTGCTATTGCCGGTGTTATGGGGGGTGAGAAAAGTTCCTGCACTAAAAACACAACTGAGATATTTATAGAATCAGCGTATTTTGCGCCTCAAAATGTAGCTATCTCGGGAAGGTCTCTAAATATTTTATCTGATGCAAGGTATCGATTTGAAAGAGGTATAGATCCAAGTTATGTTGATAAAGGTATAGATTTTATGACAGAATTAGTTTTAGAAATATGTGGTGGAGAAGTAAGTGAGGAAGAGTGCGTTGGAAAAATTGAATTAACAAAAAAAATAATTACATTTAATTGTGATAAAGTATTACAGATTGGTGGAGTACTTATCAAAAAAAACAAACAAAAAGATATTTTATTAAAGCTAGGCTTTCAAGTTGAGGAAAAAAAAGATAAACTATTATTATCTGTTCCTACTTGGCGACATGATATTAAAGAAGAAGTAGATGTAGTAGAAGAATTATTAAGAGTAAATGGTTACGATAAGTTAATAGAACTTAAGCTGCATGATTATTTAGACATAAAAGATCCAGTATTAAATATCTCTGAATATAGAAGTAGATTAATCAATAAAGCTCTAGTAAAAAGAGGTTTATATGAAGTCGTAACATTTTCTTTCTTATCAGAGAAGTCTTCTAAACTCTTTAAAAATGATGAGCATGAAATTAGAATAGATAATCCAATATCTAAGGATTTATCTATAATGAGAGCCTCTTTACTTCCAAATATAATTGATCATTTCATCAAAAATAATAAAAAAGGTTTAAAAAATTCTGGGCTTTTTGAAGTTGGTTCAATTTATAGAAGTGAAAAAGAAGAGGATCAATTGATGTGCTCTGCAGGGGTCAGAGCTGGAAAAAATTCTTCGAGACATTGGTCTGTAGAGGATAGAGAAGTAGATATTTATGATGTTAAAAAAGATGCATATAATGCATTAGAGGCAGTAGGGGTATCTGCAAATAGTCTGATTTTAGATAAAGACGTTCCTAAATGGTATCATCCAGGAAGAGCAGGCTCTATTAAATTAGGAAAAGCATTACTAGGATATTTTGGAGAATTACACCCTAGGTATTTAGAAGAATATAATATGCGTATCGTATGTTTTGAATTGCTTCATAAAAATTTGCCTAATAGCCTAAAAAAGAGATCAAATAAGAGTTTTGTGCCTTACAGTCTTATGCCTATCAAAAGAGATTTTGCCTTCTTAATAGATATAGAAAAACCTGCTGAAGATATAATTAGTTCTATAAAAAGAACTCTTCGTATAATTGATCATGTGCATATGTTAGACATTAATTTATTTGATATATATTCTGAAAATTTATTAAATAGTAATAAAAAGTCATTGGCAATAGAAGTCATTATGCAACCTTTAGAAAAAACTTTAAAGGAAAATGAAATTTTTGAAATATCTGAATTAATAATAAAGGGTGTAAAAAAAGATACTAATGCAATACTTAGAGACTAAAGGAGGGGTGGCCGAGCGGTCGAAGGCGCACGCTTGGAAAGCGTGTATACAGGCAACTGTATCGTGGGTTCGAATCCCATCTCCTCCGCCATATATAGAACATAAAGTTACTTAGTGAGGTTTTAGATTATCTATAATATAGATTGAAGGGAGTTATTAAAGATTTAAAATTTCCAATTCCTAGGGTCCCATATGACACTTTTGTTTTTATTCCCAAAACTGATAATACTTTTTATATCACTATCCTTAATTTTAAATTTATCTATATCTTTTATTGCCTTTAATTGATCCAAACTATCAAAGCCAAGAACAATTTTAGAAGATGGAATAATTTTTTTTACACATGCTAATGCTAAAATAGCAGGCGGCACATTGATTTCTTTAGATATATTTTTTAGAAACATTATAGGTTTTTTACAGTCCTCTAAAGCATTAGGTACCTCATTTATATTCATTAATAATAGGCCTTGAACAAATATAGATCTAATTTGAACTTCCCCTCCATTTTGTATAAAATTATCTAATTCTTCTGAAAGCAGTATTTCCTGATTAAAAATATTTCCTGGAACTTGCAATAGTCCAATTTGGGGATCACTAATAATTTCATTTTTTTCATAAATTGAGAATCCGAATGTTGATATAATATTTTTATCTAATATTTCATTTATAAATTCTTTAAGATTTTTAGTTTCCCAATCTTTTGAGTTATGAAGAAGAAGGCCTTTAAGTTTATGGATATTTAAATCATCCATAGTTTGATTAAAAATATTTTTAATACTTTCTTTAGAAAATGATTTTAGTTTAGGGATTTTAGAATAGATATTAGGAAAATATTTTTCTTTTAAAACCCATTCACCAATTATTTTATGAGCATTTTTATATGCATATGCAGTATCAAAACTTATGAAATTATTTTTTTTAGCAAAATTAAGAAATCTTAAACTTTTATCTAAATTATGACCTTCATTTTTATTAGATATGCCATAATTTGAATAAAGTTGTGCAGTTCCTATAATTATATCTTTTTTAATTTCTTTTAAATCCATATTTTTAATCTTTTTATCAAATTGTTTAATAATTTCGGATAATAGATTCAAAATTGTAAGATGATAACCAAATTTCAAAATTATTATTATAATTTATTAATGGATATGATTTACCCAGCATAAATTTTACTATAGATATACACTTATATAATTGATATTTATATATTTTACTATATTTTTTGTTTGGGTTTGAAATGTTTGAAAATAAGTATATTAGAAATTTTGCTATAATAGCTCATATTGATCATGGTAAATCCACACTTTCTGATAGATTAATAGAACTTTGTGGTACCGTGAGCTCTAGAGAAATGAAAGCTCAGATACTAGATTCTATGGATATAGAAAGAGAGAGGGGCATTACAATAAAGGCTCAGACCATAAGGTTAAATTATAAAGCTTCAAATGGTGATAATTATATTTTAAACTTAATTGATACACCTGGCCACGTTGATTTTTCATATGAGGTTTCTAGATCATTAGCGGCATGTGAGGGGGCGATACTATTAGTTGATGCTAGTCAAGGAGTAGAAGCTCAGACTTTAGCTAATACGTGGCTAGCATTAGAAACAAACTTAGAAATCTTACCAGTTTTAAATAAAGTAGATTTACCTTCTTCTGAGCCAGAAAGAGTTAAATCTCAAATTAAAGACCTAATAGGATTAGACCCATCTAATATTAATAGTGTTTCTGGAAAAACAGGAGAAGGAGTAGAAAACTTATTAAATACAATAATTACAAATTTACCTCCGCCTCAAGGCTCTTCAGATAATCCACTAAAAGTTCTATTAATAGATGCTTGGTATGATTCATATTTAGGAGTGATGGTTTTAGTTAGAGTTCATGATGGGACATTAAAGAAAGGTATGCAAGTTTCTCTAATGAAAGCAGAAAAAGAGTATAAAATTGAAAAAATTGGGATTTTAGATCCCAAACCTAAAATGGTTGCTAGTCTTGAAGCAGGAGAAGTTGGTTTTTTTACTGCGGCTATTAAAAGTGTTTCTGAGGCTTGGGTTGGAGATACCATTACTGACTTAAAGTATCCTGCATTAGAAGCATTACCAGGATTTAAAGAAAGTATACCAGTAGTATTTTGTGGACTTTTTCCTACAGATGTTGGAGATTTTGATAGGCTTAGAGAGTCTCTTTCTAAACTTCAACTAAACGATACTTCTTTCCATTTTGAAATGGAATCTAGTGCCGCACTAGGATTAGGGTTTAGGTGTGGTTTTTTAGGTTTATTGCATCTAGAAATAATACAAGAAAGATTAGAAAGAGAATTTGATTTAGATTTAGTGACTACTGCCCCAAGTGTGATTTATGAATTAAATATGAAAAATGAAAAAGTTCATAAGATACATAACCCAGCAGATTGGCCAGATATTTCAAGTATAAATATAATTAAAGAGCCTTGGATTAGAGCAACAATATTTAGTCCAGACGATTATTTGGGAAAAATACTAAAATTATGTAATGAAAAAAGAGGAAGGCAAGTAGAGTTGAGTTATGTGGGTGCGAGAGTGATGCTTGTATACGACCTTCCTTTAAATGAGGTAATATTTGATTTCAATGATAGTTTGAAATCTATAAGTAGAGGTTATGCAAGCTTTGATTATGAAATAAAAGAATATAGGGATGGTAATTTAGTAAAAGTAGGTATGCTAATAAATTCTGAGAGTGTTGACAGCCTATCATTTATAGTTGATAGAGCTAGTGCAGAAAAAAGGGCTAGAGTTATTTGTGAAAAATTGAAGGAATTAATTCCTAGACAATTATTTAAGATTGCCATTCAGGCTACCATTGGTGGAAAAGTTATCGCAAGAGAGACAGTTAGCGCTTTAAGGAAAGATGTTACAGCTAAATGCTACGGTGGAGATATTACTAGAAAGAAAAAACTATTAGAAAAACAGAAAAAAGGTAAAAAAAGAATGAAGCAAGTTGGTAATGTAGAGATTCCGCAAGAGGCTTTTTTAGCAGCTTTAAAGGTGGATCTAAGTGGAGGTTAATTATTCATTTATAAATCAGCTTTTTAATAGTAAATTTAAAACAATTTTATTATTTTTATTTTAAAAAATAAAATGGACAACTTAATATACTCTTTTTATATCTTTCTAAACCATTCTTTCTTTTAGCATTTCTATTTCGTTTAGATTCATTTATTTTTAAATAGTGGCATCATAGATTCAATGGAAATATTATAATCACTAAGTTCAAATGAAGTCTTACACGTTACTCCGCTAATAAAATTTTCAATAGAGTTTTCTAGACCAATTTTCCAATTATCAGAATGATATATTTTATTCTTATAAGATATTGGTGGATTAGTATACCTGCCTCCATTATCAAAACTGTCTCTCGGAGTATTCAATGTTTCTAATTCTCCATCATAGTTATATCTTCCGTTATCTCCATATAGAGAAATATTATATTTGAAAGTAGCGGCATAACTTAGCCATATATGAACGCGTATCTTTTTAGGCATAATTAATTCTATGAAAGTTGTATCAGGAGAACTACCTGTTTTAGCAACATTTAGATTGGTAATCTTACTTTTAATTACTCTTCCAAAAAGGTTAATTGCTAAGTTTATATAATGGACTCCTACTAGACCTGCGACACCATAAGAATTCTTATTAGCTCGCCAACCTAATTTATAACTTCGAGAAAAGGCTAAACCATGGCTAGAATGAATATCAAGTAAGATTGGGTTACCTATTTTTTTATTTTTAATTATACTACTTATAGATTGAGCTACTGGAGAATGGACAAAATTATAATTTACAGCAATCTTTTTCTTCCGTTTTAAAGTAATTTTTTTTATTTTTTTTGTTTCTATTAAACTTGCTACAATTGGTTTCTCTACAAGTATATATCCTTTATACTCACTTAGTAATTCTAAATATTTATAATGGGTCCCCGAAGGACTAGCTATTATTATGCCTTCACAATGATTAATAAGATTAGAAAATTTTTTTGTAATTCTGTTTTCGGAATGACTTATTTTTTTGGGATAGTATATATATTTACAATCTGCATTTATTGAATTATCTAGTATACTAATAATTCTCGCCGCATGATTATTAAGTCCAATAACTCCAATATTTATCTTGCTTTTTTTATTTATAGTGGGCATCTGTCGCATGGATTAATTGAAGACCTTTTTTCATTCAAATGATTTTTTCTCATATTTTTATATAATAAATTATGCCATGCTTCTTTTATTGTTATATCATTTATATTGCCTACTGAAAGTTTTGATTTATAATCAAAATCACATGGGTTAATAGTACCATCATACCAAATATATACTCTTTCCCATAGTTGCGTACATGGCTTCTTTATATTATTAACTTTATTATTATAAGTATCCCATCTTGGTATAGCACTTTTAATTGAAACTTGGTCTACATGCTTTTCCCAAAATTCGGTCATTTGCTTTATATTTTGTTTATTATTTACTTTTACGCCCGATATTCTAGTTGTTATTTTTGAATTTGGAAATTCATTTTTTCTTATTTTATTGAAGTTTTTAATATTATTTACCACTTCATCAAACTTTCCTTTAACTCTAATAGATTCGTAAGTATCTTTTGTTCCAGCATCTACAGAAAACACAAGTTCTTTAACTTCTGCTTCTAAAATATTCCTTGATAATTTTTCAGAAAGTTTAGTTGCATTAGTATTTAATTTTAAATCTAATATACCCTTATTTTTTATATATAATAACATTTCTCCAAGCTGTGGATGAAGTGTTGGTTCCCCTCTTGAAGCAAGAGTAATTGCTTGACAATTATTTGCAGATACTTCGTCAACTGCTTTAGTGAAAATATCCCATGGCATTCTTCCCATATACTCTTTTTTTGTAAAAGATTTATCTACCTGAAAACACATTATGCATCTAATATTGCAAATAGATGTGGGTTCTATTAATACATATGGAGGAAATGAATCTAACAACAATTTTTTAGGATTCATTCTAAACTTGTATCTATATACAAGGTAATCAATCCATTTATCTTTATTATTAGATAATAGCCAATCATATTCTTGGACTCCTAAAGTAAAATTATTACCCTTAGAATAATTGATTTCACCATCTAATTTTTCAAAAAATTTTATTTCAAGAAGAAGTTTGCAGTATTTAATAATTTCAGCTGATTTACTTTTATTTAATTCTTTATTTAATAATATTATAATTTCTTTATTAATATTAGAATAATTATGTTCCCGATCATTTAATATTTTTCCATGAACATTCATGTACTTACTCCAAAATATATTATAATAAGAAAATAATTTGAACTATGAAAATTTTATATTACCTAATTTACTAGTAATATAATTATCATATATCAATCTCTTATACTAATATTAAAATATATATTTTTTTCTCTTTGTGTATATTTGATGAATTAATATAATATTTTAATATATTGTATCTATGGATATGTATATTATTATTAAAAAATAATTTGAAAATACTAAAAATTTTTAAGTAGAATTAAGTAAGGGATAAAAAAAATAAAACAACTGAAAACACTATTTTTAATTTTTATCTGGCATAAAAGAGATTTTCAGCTAGGACGCAAACTTAATAGTACATTAAGAATATTAAGAATAAATTATAATATAAGATATCATTTTATTACAAAATACAAAATTATAAAAAGACCATTTAATTATTATCGAAGGTTAAAAAAATACAAAAGAGTTATTGTTCCAGAAAAAAATCTTTTAGATATGTCAAAAGGCTATAATATTTTTTCTATATCATCGATACCTGACATAAATGAAGTCTTAGAAATATTATATAACATATATGTAGAAAAAATAAATCGTAGTGATTATAAAGAAAAATTACAAAAGCAAAAATACTTAGTTAATTTACTAGAAGAAGTTGATTATAAAAAACATCCTAAAATAAATAACTTTATTTTAAATGATTTATTTACAAAAAGTGCTGCAAAATATTTCAAAAATATACCTATTATAGCTTCTGCCCAACTTTGGTTATCTATTAATAATAATACAAAAGAAGGTAGTCAAAAATGGCACAAGGATAATGAAGATAAAAAGCAAATAAAATTTTTTATTCCTATTAGAGATATAGAAATAGATATGGGTCCTACTTGTTTTATTGATAAAATAAAAAGTAAAGCAATATTAAAAAGTATTGAACATGAGACTCTTACAGGACAAATAGGTACTTCATTAAAAAAATTTGATCTTGGAAAAAAAAGAGTTGGAGATCTAACAGGAAGAATACCGGATCAATTAATTAATGAAAATGAGATTATTAAAGGTACGATAAAAAAACATGATGGTTTAGCATTAGATACAGCTAGTTGTCTTCATATGGGAAGTCGCACAACCGGCACATCAAAACATAGAATCGTACTTATGATTCAATTTTTGCCCCCCAATTCACATGGCGAAAGTTCTTATGGTTACCCTCCAATTCAATTAAATAACGAAATAGACTCTGAACTTAATAAACTTATCATAGATAAATAACTATATAACTATATCTTAAAGTTATATCTCCTTAACCTTCCTTCTATCAATACTAACTCTTCTTTTAACCATCATTCTTTATACTAGTTTGACAGATAACTCTATCCTTCACTTCTGAATCTAATCATTTCTTCTACTAATTGATTAGTATAGTCATTATACCTTCTTATATTCCAAAAGTTTTTGGTCAGTTTTTAAAATAATTTACTTCTATATTCTCTAATTCTGTTTTTTTATAAGAGTTTAATAAGGATTGTTGGTTATAATTTTTACTTTTTTAGGAAAAATTTTTTTATAAAGAATGAAACTTTTATTATTTAGTATAATGCACATCACAGTCTGATTTATATTATCTTCAATCCTGTTTATATTAACTGAATCTTTGTTTTAACCTTTTTTTTATAGGTAACTTAGAATTATATGCTGTTATTATTGTTTAAATTGTATATTTATTTATTGCTTGTTTATCCTAGATTGATAGCCGCAATTTACATATATAAAAAAGGAAATAATATTTTACTAATATTCATGCATGAATGAAGCAGGTAAGAAACTAAGAGATTCCTCAAGTCTCTCTCCTCGCCGCTCTTAAGGTAGATTTAAGTAGTAATTAAACATATTACTTCTTTTTAATATTTATACTAAAAATTACTACCCATATTAATATTATTATATTTAATAGAGATATATTTAATGAAGGAAAAATAAAATAAGACCAGATATCAAGGCCAATATTTAGATATTTTGTGGTTTGCTCAATACTTTTCTGAAAACCTATAAGTGAATTTACATGTAATTTTTTCCAAATCATTCCTATTTCAAAGTTATAGGGTAAATATATATTAATTAGAATAAGTAAAGTAAAAATATATAGTGTAAAATACTTTTTCAAAGTTTGACGTAATTTATAAAACATTTAATATAACTTTTAATTAATGGAGTTTACTTTTGCAATATATTCAAATTATACAACTAGTGTTATTTGCCTGTTTGATGTCACTAGGTCAAATTTTATTTAAAAAAACAGCACTGTCAATATCTTACTTAAATAACCAAGAAGCAGAAGGATTAATTGATGGAATTCTTAGAGCAATAACAATTCCTTGGTTATATTTTGCACTAATAGTATATGGATTTGCAACTGTATTTTGGTTATATCTTTTGCAAAGAATTCCTCTATCATTAGCTTATCCCTTTTCTGCATTAGCTATGATAATAGTTCCGATTGTTGCTTATTTCCTATTTAAGGAATCTTTAACATTTTCTTACTGGATAGGCATGATTTTAATATTATTAGGTATATGTATTATTGCTACATAAATTTTTCAGTATATTTTTAAAAAATTAAACAAGTATAGCTAGGTGTATGATAACTAGAATATAAAATTTTTTATTTCCTTGCGTTCAAATATTGAACGTTGTAACGTGTTCATATTATGAACGGTTACTATTATGCAAAAAAATAATAATTATATAAATAATGATAAGATAGTATTAGATCTATTAACCTCTGTTGATGAAGATAAAAATGTTACACAAAGGTCTATATCTTCTAAGCTAGGAATAGCTCTAGGTTTAACTAATTCTTATTTAAGGAAATGTATAGATAAAGGCTTGGTTAAAATAAAGCATGTTCCTAAAAATAGATATGCATATTATCTAACACCAAGAGGATTTATAGAAAAAGCAAGAATAACACAAGAATACCTTCATTCATCCTTTAACTATATTAAAAAAATTAAAGTGGAATTTACTAATATATTTAATCAATTTGATGAAGCAGGTATAAAAAATATTATTTTGTCAGATGTTACTGAAATAGCAGAGATTGCTATTTTGTCTAGTTTGGGAATGAAGTCTAAAGTAATCGGTGTTATCGGAAAAGAAAAAAATCATTTATATAGTGTGCCTGTATATGAGCAAATTAGTGATTCAGATAATATAGATTATGTAATAGTCACAGCTGATAATGACATTAGGAAAAGATATAATTTTCTAATAAAAAAATATGGCAAAACAAAAGTAGTTCTGCCAAGTGTGTTAAATGAATTATTATTGGGAAGTAAAAAAGTATAATGAAATGGTATTTGATACAAACAAAGACGAATTCTGAAAAATTTGCAGTAAGTAATTTAAAAAATCAAGGATTTGCATGCTGGTATCCTGAGTATGAAAAAATTATAACTCATGCAAGAAAAAAACAAAAAATTAAAAAACCATTATTCCCAAGCTATATCTTTATTAAAATGAATTTAGAAAATATTCAATGGTCTGCAATTAACTATACGCCAGGCGTTAAGGGAATGATAACTTATGGAGGTAAGCCGGCTATATTAGGAGATAAATATTATAATCAGCTTATAAATATGCTTAATAAAGATGGCTTGTTTGAATATAATGAGATGTATATAGGTAAAAAAGTTAAAATAATTAGTGGTCCTTTTTTCGGTATGGTTGGAAAAATAGATAGAATAGATGCAAAATCTAGAGTGAGGATTTTGTTAGATATATTAGGGAATAATATTAAAAGTACAATAACTACAGATAAGTTAGCTTCTGCTTAGTAGTTTAAGTATATTTTTTTTTTAGCAAGGAGAAAATAGTATTTTCACCTTAAGTGCGGAAGCGTGGAAAATATGAAGGAGATTCAAGTTGATAAAAAGAGTTAAAATCTATGGAGCAGGCTCTATAGGCAATCATTTAGCTAACGCATCTAGGTCATTAGGTTATGATGTAGTCATATGTGATATAGATGAGGATGCATTAAAAAGAACTAAAAATGATATTTACCCTAAACGTTATGGCGCGTGGGATGAAGATATAAAGCTTTATAGAGTGGGAAAAGAACCTGTAGGAGGTTTTGATTTAATTATAATAGGTACTCCACCTGATACACATTTGAAAATAGCTTTAGATGTTTTAAAAGAGGTTCCTAAAGCAATATTAGTTGAAAAGCCCTTGTGTGGACCAGATCTAAATAATGCGAAATATTTTTATGAAGAATGTATAAATAAAGGAGTGAGAGCTTTTGTGGGTTATGATCATTTAGTCGGTGAATCTACTAATAAAGCTAGGGAAATTATGTCTGCGAATATTGATCAGAAAATTGAAACTTTAGATGTTGAATTTAGAGAATATTGGGGAGGAATTTTTGATGCACATCATTGGCTAAAAGGCCCTTCTGAAAGTTATCTTGGCTATTCTTCTAAGGGAGGAGGAGCAACTGGTGAACATTCACATGCAATAAACTTATGGCAGAACTTTAGTCATCATCTAGGGCAAGGCAAAATAATTTCTGTTAATTCTCAAATAAAAAGAATAAATGATGGAAGTGTGGATTACGATAGTATTAGCTGTATGAATTTTAAAACTGAAACAGGTTTTATTGGCCGTTGCGTTCAAGACGTAGTTACTTTTCCACCAAAAAAATATGCACGTATACAATTTTCTAAAGGTTACTTAGAATGGCACTGTAATTCAGAGCCAGGTAAAGATAAAATTTTATATAATTTTAACAATGAGTTAGAAAGTTCTTTAAGTTTCTCCAAAACTAGGCCGGAAGATTTTATTTTAGAGCTTAAGCATATAGATAGAGTTTTGGATAATGATAGTATTATTTCTCCTATAAATATAAAAAATGGCTTTGAAACTATGTTGGTAATTGCGGCAGTATATAAGTCAGGCTATTCAAAAAAGACTATTAATATAGATTATGATAAGGGTTTCAATCTTGAAGCCTTAACTTAGAATGGATATATATGATGATAAAAAGTAAATTTAATTTCAATGATTTATTTGTTCTTGATTTAGCAAATAATCACCAAGGGATTCTCGCTCATGGTAGTATGATTATTGATAATTGTGCTAAAGTAATAAAAAAAAATAAAATAAGAGCGGGAATAAAGTTTCAATTTAGAGATATACCTGCATTTATTCATAAAGATGATCAAAAAGACACTAATAATAAGCATGTTCCTAGATTTATATCTACAAAACTAGAATGGAACGATTATAAAATTTTACAGAAGCAAGCTAAGCAGCATGGACTATTAACTATTTGCACCCCATTTGATGAAAAATCTGTTGAAAGAATAGTGGATATGGATTTTGATATAATTAAAATTGCTAGTTGTTCTGCACATGACTGGCCTTTATTAGAAGAAGTATCAAAAACTATGAAGCCTATTATTATTTCTACAGGAGGTCTAACAATTTCAGAGATTGATGATGTAGTTAGTTTTTTAGATCATAGAGGTTGTCATTTTGCAATAATGCATTGTGTTTCTATTTATCCTACACCAGACATTAAATGTAATTTAAGAAATATAAGTGATTTCATAGAAAGATATCCTAATAAAACTATTGGTTGGTCAACACATGAATCTCCAGAAGATGATATACATGTGGGATTAGCAAGAGCGTTAGGGGCAAAAATGTTTGAAAGACACGTAGGAATGACTGCAGATAATATAAAACTTAATGCTTATTCCTCAACTCCTGAAGATTTAGATAAATGGATGTTAGCTTATAATAGAGTAGGAGATATTTTAGGTAAAAATGAAAGACAAGCTTCCTCAGAACTGGAAGAAAAAAGTATTCAAGAGTTACAAAGAGGAGTTTTTGCTCTTAAGGATATTAAGGCAGGAACAAAACTTACTAGAGATATGGTATATTTTGCATTTCCAATCAGAGAAGGGCAATTATCTTCCGGAAGGTGGGCGGAAGAAATAGTTGTTAATAAGGACATTAAAAAAGACGATGTTTTATTAAAAGATAAAATTTCTATACCTGATAGACCAAAAGATTATTTAATTAAAAAAGCTATTCATCAGGTTAAGGCCATGCTTTCTTATGCTAGAATACCATTATCGCATGAGTTTAATACAGAATATTCACATCATTATGGAGTAGATAATTTTTTTAAAGTAGGTGTGACTATGATTACCATTATTAATAGAGCATATGCTAAAAAAATACTTATACAATTGCCTGATCAAGAGCATCCTTCACATTACCATAAACAAAAAGAAGAAACTTTTATTGTACAATGGGGTGAACTATTATCTGTATTAGATGATAAAGAAATCTTATTAAAACCTGGGGATACACTTACAGTGCCTCCTGGTGTTTGGCATAGTTTCAGTTCAATAAAAGGATGTATTTTCGAAGAAATATCCACAACAGCCTTTTCGAACGATTCTGTATATAAAGATAACAGAATTAATAAAATGACATCTGAAAACAGAAAAACAAGTGTAGACCACTGGGGAAGATTTCAAATAAAAAATCAAATCATAAATATGGATATTTAATGTATTCTAAAATTTGGATTTTTGATTTTGATGGTACTTTAGTATCATCAAATAAAATTAAAAAAAAAGGGTTTTACAGGGTAATACAAAAAACAAAAAAGTCTTTTGCATATATGGATGAAATCTTGGAGTCATCTATTAAAGGCAGGAGTAATATTTTCAAGTTATATGAAGAAAAAATGAATAATTTTAGTTTGCCCGTAGAAAATTATAGATTATTAACTGAAAAATATTCTGATTTAATTGATCATTTAGTTGTATGTGCACCACAAATTACAGGAGCAGAAGCTTTATTAAATACTTTAAAAAGAAAAAAGAAAATTATTATGCTCAGTTCGGCTACTCCTGAAAAAAACTTAAAAAATATTATTGAAAATAGAAAATGGTCTAAATATTTTGATGTTATTTCAGGTATGCCAAAGACTAAAAAGAAATTTATTAAGGAAGTGATCTTAGCTTATAATATTAAAGCTTCTAAAATATGTGTGGTTGGAGACGGTTTAGATGATAGGTCTAGTGCAGAGGAGTATGGATGCAACTTTTTGCCAGTAGGCAATTTAAATAAATTAGACTCCGGATACGAAATTAAAAATATTATTAGTTTAATTGAAAATAGAAAAAATATTTTATGATTAAAAACAACAAAGTTTTAGCTATTGTTCCTGCTAGAGGTGGGTCAAAAGGTATTCCATTAAAAAACCTCAGAAAACTAAATGGAAAATCTCTAGTAGCCATAACTGCAAATTGTATCAAAAATGTAATAGAAATAGATAGAGCAATAATTTCTACTGATTATGATAGCATTGCTGAGGAAGCAGAAAAATTTGGCCTGGCAGCTCCTTTTAGAAGGCCTAGAGAATTATCTGGAGATACTATAGCGGATTGGGAAGTATTAAGACATGCCCTCAAAGCAATAGAAGAAATTGATAATTGTCATTACGATATTGTCGTTATGCTACAACCTACATCGCCATTAAGAACTCCAGAACACGTTTCAAAAACTATAAAGAAATTAGTAAATGATGGTTTAGACACATGCTGGACCATTAGTAAAACAGACCTAAAATATCACCCATTAAAACAATTGAATATTAATAAAAATAATATTGAGCCATGGGATTCTTATGGGGAAAAAATTGTTACAAGACAGGAATTAAAAACAGTTTATCATAAAAATGGAATTGCTTATGTAATGGCAAGAAAATGTATTTTAAATAGCAATACTAAGCAATTTTCTGGCACTCCACTCGGCAAAAAAGCTGGGGCTTATATAGTAGAAGGTCAACATGTTTCTATAGACACGGAAGAAGATATTAACTTAATTAATTCTATTCTTAAAAAGAAGTCTTAAATTTATAAATATGTATAAAAACTTTATTAAAATTCTAGCACGCTTTATTATAAGAAATGTAAAACCTTCTTATTATTTTAATTTTATTTATTTTTTACTAGTAAAAAAAAATAAAAAATTTAATTCGGATGGAATAGTTTTACTAGCACTAAACCCATTTCGTTTTAGAAACGATTTAGAGATTCTTGAAAGTGAATATAAAGATATTTTAATTTATCGAATGGTTTTTTCTTTCCAATGTTTCCTATTTACATGCTTTTATAGAAACCCTAAATCAGATATTCATAGAAATATAAATAAGGAACTTAAAATTGAACAACAAAGCTACCGGAATTTTTTAAGACAATTTTTGCCTTTAGTAGTTAAAGTATTCAAAATTAATATAGTGATAGGTCCAGGATTATTTTATCGGCAAGATTATGATATTGCTACAATATTTAAAGAAATCGGTGTCCCAGTATTAATATTTCATAGGGAAGGTAATCTTGCTACAGAAGCATTTAAAGAAGATTTTGCGCGTAGATGTAAATTGTATTCTAGCTTTCATGGAACTGCAATGATGATACATAATAAAGTACAAAAAAATATAATTTATGAAACTAATTATATGAATAATAATGTACATATTATTGGTGTATTGAGGATGGATGAATGGATTAAGAATACTCATATTTTGCATAATAAAAATATGTTACATAAAAGAGTGACTTTATTTTCATTTGGACCTGGTGCCGGTTTTATGAATGCTAAGCCGCCACAATGGCCTTTAGACCCAGAAAACTTTATGCCTACTTTATGTACAGAAGTTCATAAAACTGTGATTAATTTTGCAATTAATAACCCTAAAGTAGAGGTGGTTATTAAGTGTAAATGGGGAGGGTCTTGGAGAAAATCTTTATTGCAGTTAGTTGGAGAAAAAAGTGATGAAATAGAAAATATTCCAAATTTAATAATAACTGCCGATCGGGATGCACAAGAATTAATTAGTACAAGTGATGTAATAATTGGATTTGGTTCAACTACCTTATTAGAAGGTGCTGTTGCCGGTAAAGCTGTAATTGTTCCTCATTTTGAAGAGATAACTAAAAAGATATTCGCAAAAAATATATATTATAAAAATGACTTTGATTGCTTTAATATCGCAAATTCTCCAAGAAATTTATATGATATGATTTTTAGATATACTTCAAATTATATACCACAAGATCATTTAATAGAAAAAAGACACAAGCTTTTTGAAAATTATATTTCTCCATTAGATGGGTCTGCAAGAGATAACGCTTACAAGTACATTGTTAAGTATGCAGAAAAAAGTAATTAGAAAAAAAATATATGAATACAAATTTAAATTTAATATTTAAACCTATTAAGAGGTCTCGTGAGCTTGGTTTTGATTATTTAAGCCTAGTAACCATGTTTTTAATCAATATGGCTAAAACAGTATTTGAATTAATTAGTATTGGGTTAATGCTGCCTATTTTACAATATATGCAGTATGAGGGTGATAAATTAAGTTTAACAGATGAAGGGCCCCATTGGAGCTATATATATAAAGTGTCTGATTATTTAGGCATTGATTTAAATATTGGTCATTTATTAATATTAGTTTTCTTAATGCTTTTGATTAGACAACTTCTTGGTTATTATTACACCTATTATCAGGGCATAAAAAAAGCTTTTTCAATAAAGTATATTTTTGATGTAGCAATAAAATGTATATTTAGTTCTCACTTAAATTATTTTGATAAAGTAAATAGGGGAGAAATAGTAAATGACTTAACTACAGAAGCAACTAAATGCATTAGTAGTATTATTAAAATAATACAGTTTCTATGTTTAGTATCTATGTTTATTGCTTATTTCGTTGTGCTTCTATTTGTTGCTCATAAAATTGTGATCCTTGTTATTATAGGTTTAATTATATGTATATTGCCTTTTAGGTCTTTAATAGATAAATCACAAAACTTAGGAAAAAATATTACATTCATAAACCAAACTATAGTTACAAAAATAATTCAATCTATAGAGGCTATTAGAATAGTTAAGCTTTCTAATAAAGTAGAGTCAGAGACTAAAAATATTAGAAAGATAACATCTAATTTAAAATATAATAATATTAAGTTAGTCAAAATAACATCAATTGTTGCACATTCTATTGAGCCATTAGTAATAGCAATAGGATTTATTTTTCTTTATGTGGCAGTTACATTTTATAATTTAGGTTTAGGTGAAATAGGTTTAATATCTATTATGGTTTTAAGGTTGTTGCCAGTAAGCAAGGATTTATTATCACGCTTTCAAAATATTGCTAGTTATAATGCTTCTATTGATGCGGTTTTAAAAAGAGTTAATGAATTGCGTGCGAATGATGAAAATGTAAGTCAAGGTTCCAGTCTTCAATCTTTAAAAGGAGATATTGTATTTAAAGATGTTTCTTTTACTTATCCAATGTCTTCTAGTAAAGCTTTAGAAAATATTTCATTGCTTTTTCCTTTAGGAAAATTAATAGCATTAGTAGGACCTTCAGGGTCTGGGAAATCAACTTTAATAGATATGATACCCCGATTGAGAGATCCATCTTCCGGAGATATTTTATTGGATGGTGTATCCATAAAAAATATTAATAAGTCCTCTCTTAGAAATGAAATAGGTTATATGTATCAAAACCCAGAATTTATGGGTGTAACTATAGAAGATCATATAAAATATGGAACAAAAAATATTACTTTGAATGAAGTGAAAAGGGTAGCAAATCTAGCGGGAGTTGCTTCTTTTATAGAAAAATTGCCTAATAAATATTTGACTCATATTGAGGAGGGGGCCGGAAACTTTTCAACTGGTCAAAAACTTAGAATAGATTTAGCCAGAATATTATTGAAGAAAACTAGTTTAATTATACTTGACGAACCTACGGCTAATTTAGATCCTGTCAATGCTAGAAATTTAGTTCAGCAACTTAAAAATATTCAAAAGAATAGATCGTGTACAATAATTATCATTAGTCATATTCCGGAGACTATTAAAGAAGTAGATGTGACAGTTGTTATAGAGAATGGTAGAATTACTGGTAATGGTAACCATAAAGATTTAATTAAAAATTCAATATGGTATCAACAAGCTTTCGAATAATAAATATTGAGAGAAAATATCTATGATTAACAAAAGCAGTAAAATATTATGTATAGTTGCGCATCCTGATGATGAAGTTTTAGGATTAGGAGGAACTTTAATAAAACATAGTCTTAATGGAGATTCTGTTGATATAGTATTTTTATCAGATGGAGAGGGTTCTAAGAAAGATAATATAAATAAAAATAGGTTAGATAATGCAAAAATATGTTCTAAAATTATGGGTTCAAAAATATATAAAATATTTGACTTTCCTGATCAAAAACTAGATACAGTTGCCAAAATTGAAATAATTAAATCAATTGAAGATGTACTGTATAAGGTTCAACCTGATATAATATATACCCATCACATTGGTGATATAAACCATGATCATCAGATTGTAGGCCATGCAGTTTTGACTGCATTAAGACCGTTAAATAATAATATTAAAAATGCAGAAATAAGATTCTTTGAGACTCCTTCAAGTACAGAACAGTCTCCTAATATTGATCATTACTTATTTAAACCAAATTTTTATGTTTCTATTACTAAAGAGTGGAAAATAAAACTTAAAGCTTTGGAGGCTTACAAAAACGAGTTAGGTGTATTTCCTCATCCGCGTTCAATTAAATCTATAGAAGCTCTAGCTATAAAAAGAGGATCAGAGTCAGGTCTAGAGAAAGCAGAAGCGATTCAGATAATAAGAAAGTTTTGGTTATGATAAGTTATGAGTAAAGAAAAAGATAAGATTATTATATTTGATACAACTTTGAGAGATGGTGAGCAAGCACCTGGTGCTACTATGACCTTAGGCCAAAAACTCTCTATTGCTAACACTTTAGATGAAATGAAAGTTGATATAATAGAAGCAGGCTTTCCAATTTCATCTGAGGGAGAGTTTAGGACTGTAAAAGAAATTTCTAGCAGTGTTAAATATTCTACAGTTGCAGGGTTAGCGAGAGCTAATAGAAATGATATAGATGCAGTAATTAATTCAACAAAAAAAGCAAAAAAAAATAGGGTTCATACTTTTATATCTACCAGTCCTATACATATGAAGTATAAATTACAAATGCAACCAGAACAGGTTCTAGAAGCAATCACAGATAGTGTAAAATACGCAAGAAACTTATGTGATGATGTTGAATGGTCATGTGAGGATGGTACAAGGTCTGATGAAGAGTTTCTTTATAAATGTTTTGATGCTGCGATAAAATCAGGTGCAAATACTGTAAATATAGCCGATACAGTAGGCTATACAATGCCTGCTGAATTTGAAAAAAGAATAAGTAACATAATGAATAACGTTGAAAATATTGATAAGGCTATCTTTTCAGTACATTGTCATAATGATTTAGGGTTTGCTGTAGCTAATTCTATTGCTTCTTTAAATTCAGGAGTTCGTCAATTAGAATGCACTATTAATGGGCTAGGAGAAAGAGCAGGAAATGCCTCTTTAGAAGAAATAGTAATGACATTGAAAACCCGCTCTGATGTTCTGCCTTATAAAACAGATATTTTAGCTGAATACTTTACAAAAGTCTCTAGTTTGGTTTCAAAAGCAAGTGGTTTTTCTGTTGCACCTAATAAAGCTATTGTAGGTAAAAATGCATTTGCACATGAATCGGGTATACATCAGCATGGTGTAATAGTTAATCCAAATACATATGAAATTATTCTTCCAGAAGAAGTGGGAGCTGGAGGTTCTAAAATTGTTATGGGCAAACATTCAGGTAGACACGCTTTTAGGCATAAAATAAAGGAATTAGGTTTAGAGTTAGGGAATAATAAATTAGAACATGCTTTTATTTTATTTAAAAGATTAGCAGATAAAGAAAAAGTTATTTCTGATGAAGAAGTAATTAATTTAATCGATTCAATTAATAAATTATAGATATTTAGAGAGAGTAATATGACTGCAAGATTAATTAGTAATAAATCACAGCTTCCTTTAAAGCAATTTTCAGAAAAGGGTTGTGCTAATCTAGGTGAAATATTGGATAAAAAAAAATGTCATGATTTAAGAAGTTTTATAAATGAAAATAGACCTATTAATTCAGATATATTTTATAAGGATAAACAAGATTTTATTAAAAATGGTAGATGGCATAAATATGCGCCTGGTATTGGACACAATTTTATAGACAATATTGATTTAAGCTTTATTGAAAAAAATAAAAATTTTGTGGATTGTGTTTCAAAAATTGTAGGAAAAAATTATATGATTCAGAAGAAATCTATAATAAGGTCTGTTTCAAGTCATTACATTCCAACTTGGCTTCAAACATATATACAGGATGTAGGAAGGCCTAATCTTAATCCATTCATAAAAGATAAATTTCAAGATGTTCAATATTTTTACTGTACGGATTATCATCAGGATAAAACCAGATCAAAATCTAATTTTGTAACTTTTTACATATATTTAGATGATGTTAATAGAGAATATTCAGCATTAAGAATATTAACAGGGTCTCATAAAAATGGGATGAATCCATACCCTCATAATTTAAGGAGATCAAAAGTAAATAAAAACACTTGGTTTTATACTGATAATATTGGAAATACCCTAAAATGTAACGAAGAGGATATAGTAGGTAGAACAGGATTAGTTTCCTGTTTTCACGGCTTAACTTTACATGGAACTCCTATAAATAATAGTAAGGATCCTCGTATTTCTCTAAGATATTTAATAGCTCCTGACAACAATCTAGAAAATACATTATTTAAAAAAGCTAATGAGTTAATATCGGGCCCCCAAAATATAGAAATCCACAGGCACGATGTTAATAAAGATGGTTCTTACATGCCAATAGGAAGTTCATTAGATTCACAAGAGTAATAATATGATTGGAATTAGAAAAAAAATATCTACAAACCTCGAAAAATATAACAAAGTTGTTATATGGGGAGCAGGTGGCCTAGCTAATACAGCTATTAAAAACTGGATACCTGTTGATAAAATAGACTATATTGTTGATAAAAATGCCAAAAAAGGTGATTTTTTAAAGTCACATAAAATTTATTCAATAAATAAATTACTTAAAGATCCTCCAGAGTTGATTGTTGTATGCAGCAGCGCATATATTGAGGTTTTTAAAAATATAAAGGATATGAATATTAAATGTAATATTAAATATATATATGAATTTTTTATAGAAAATTATAAATCTAAAAATGAACTCAGAAAACTTTATATAGATATAATAGCTACTAAAAATTGTAACTTTGTAAAGTTATTATTAACTAAACCCCAAATTCTAGTTAATATAAGCTTTCGGATAACAAAATTTATAAAAAATTATAAAATATTTTACCCTGTATATATTATGTTTTATATTATACATCATATATTCTGTATGTTGACATCAATACAATTACCACTAAATGTAGAGGCAGGACCAGGATTAATTTTTGCACACCCAGGCACCATAGTATTTACAGGAAAGGCAAAATTAGGCTCATTTGTTACAATCTATCACTGCTGTACTATAGGAACTACATTAAAAGGAGGTAGTCCGATTATAGATAATTTTGTTACAATATATACAGGGTCACATATATTAGGCGAGACACATATAGCTAAGCACTCTAAAATTGGTGCTATGTCTTTATTATTAGATTTTAAAGGGAAAGAGTATTCTACAATTGCAGGAATACCAGCATCTACTAAACGACAATTTTTATAATAATTTATATAATATTAATTTTTAGGTTTTAAAATGAAAATAACTTACTTTGTAAATACCATGTTCCTAATTGAAGGTAAAGATACGAGAATTTTATGTGACCCATGGGTTACCAGTGAAAATAAGTCTCGTTCTGGATTATATAATTATCCCAAGCTTAAAACTAAAAGAGAGGAATTACCCGGTCTAAAACCAGATTTTATCTATATTTCTCATACTCATGCGGATCATTTTGATCCTGACACACTAAGTGTTTTTAATAAAAATATACCTATCCTAGTATCTTGGTATGAACATAATTTTACAGAAAAAGCAGTAAAAAAATTAGGTTTTACAGATGTTAGAGTTACAAATAAACATAAATTATTAGAATTAAATGGAAATGATGCATGCTGGATTGAGCCTTCAGCAAAATATAGTGCGGTTGATTCCATAGCTGTATTTCAAGTAGATGGATTAAATATTCTTAATGCGAATGATTGCGGGTTCGATTATGTACAATGCAAATCATTAAAAGAAAGATTTGTCAATATTGATGCAGCTTGCATTCCCTCAGGAATGCAAGGTCCTTACCCTGCATTTTATGAAAATTTAACATTAAAAGAGAAGTCAGAAGAATCAGAGAAAAAGAAATACAAAAATTTTATGACTATTTTAGATTATTTAGAAGTATTAAAGCCAGAATATTTTTTTGCTTTAACTGGAGGAGCGGTATACGGCGGTAAAAAAGCGCTTTTAATGCAATATACAGGAGTTGGAACAGCAACTGAGGCTAAACAATTTCTCAAGGAGAAGAAAAATAAAGTTAAATCTATTTTGCTATCAGAAAAATGTACTTTTGATTTTAATACTAGAAAGATAACAGGTGATTTTATAGATCATAGCCACGAAAATTCAAAAGAATACTTTAAAGAAATAAGTCTTATAAAAAGTCCTTTTGAAGAAGGAGGAAATTTTTGGGTTTCAAAATCCGAAAGAATTGACCTTTCAGTATTATTATATCATGCAAGAGGAAAACAATTAGAATGGCAAAAAAGACTCAATATTATATCCAAATCTATATTTTTTATTGATGTTGGACAAGACTTTATTTATAGACTCTGTTTGGATGATAATAGTGTGATTAAGGTTATAGAAAGTAAAATTGAGGACTTAGAATATGAAATTTTTAGAATGCCCTACAGCTTATTAATAGGGTTTTTAACAAGACACTATAACTATTCTAATTTAAAAACGCAGTTTGTAGATTTTTATAGAAAGCCAGATATTTTTAACCCTAATTTGCATATACTAATGAGCCATTTGCATTTATAGATTATGAATATAAAAACAAAAATTAATAATTTAAGCGTTTCTCTTAGAGATACAGATTATTTAATGGTAGATACATTAGATGAGCTAGAATTTTGTAAGAAAATTGGTTTAAATAGTAAAACTAAAATTATATCTTTTAATCCATTTGTTGTTCTTAACAAAAAAATTAAAGTTGAATCTCCTGAAAAATATTTAGATTATGAGTACTATATAAATCTTGCAGAAATAACTAAGAAGTATTCAGGAAAAGTCTATAAGCAAGTATTAGATGTTACAAATGATAGGGGATTAGCTAAATATTCATCTCATTATATCATAGCAATACAAAACATCATTTATAAGTCAGCTCAGGTATTAGAGTTAGTTAAAAAATCAAAGTTAGTTATAACTTATCCAAATTTCTCAAAACAAAATTTAAATAATAATATTAATGGAGATTTTTATAAGTATTTAGAAAGTTATAATCATATTGATACATATCAAATTAAGTATGAAAAAAATGATCAACACCAACTTGGAAGGGATCCAGTAACCAATTTTTGGACAAGACTATATTTTGAAGGTTTTAAAAGTATTTCTTTTAGAATTCTTAATATATTTTGTAGTAGGTTTAATAAATATTGGAAAGGCAAAAGGCTTTTATATTCTCATGAAAATACTTTATTAAAAGGCACTGCATATTATTTATTTAAAAAAGGATATTTTATAGAAAAATTAAGTGCAAATATAAATTATAATAATTTAGATCAAAATAAAAAACTAGATGAAATTGTTGATTTAATTTTTCCTGTAGTATTTGAGTATCAAGAAGAAATTTTAAAAATATCTAGTAATAGAGATAAGAATTATTTTTTTAAACCTTTTTTAAAAAACTACATATCAGAGTATTTAAACTATAAAGCTTATTGGGAAAAACATTTTTTAAATATTCAAAGTAATAAAGCTAGGGTTTTCCTAGTCGGAACGCCAAGTAGTGCAATGGAGTTAAGCTATATAGAAATAGCAAAAAAACATTCTATTATTACGGCTAGTTTTCAGCACGGTATATCAAAAGAAATAAGTAGAGATATATTGTCAATAGATGTTCTTTATGAATCAAATATAGTAGACCATTACTTTGTTTTTAATAGAGAGGCAGCAAAAAATTCAAATAAAGGTAGGTTTAATATAGCTAAAGAGCATGTAGTTGGCTTAGCAGAAGATATGAAAAAGGGTTTGAAAAACCAAAAGTACAATAATATGCATCCTATATTATATGCTTCTACTACATTATATTGCGGAAATAGGGGCATACCTGGTAGGTCTGGATCAAGTGATATAAATAAGGCTAATTTCGAAATTAATATAATTGAAAATGTTTTATCAAAATTACCATATAAAGTGCAATATAAACCTTATTATTCTAACAGGTATGCAGGACCTAAAGTGGAATTAGAGATTGCTAAGGATAAAGAAAATATTAGTATTAATAGTGCAGAAATTGATTTGAGATATATTGTAGGTAATTCTAGAGTAGTAATTACATCTAGAGCTACTAGTACTATTGGATGGTGCATACTTTCTGGCAAGCCTATTATATACATTGAAAATGAGGATAATAGGTTAAGCAAAAAAGCTAGTGAAGAATTTAAAAATAACATATTTTATTTTGATGTTCGCGAAAAAGGGTGGGAAACAAAACTTAGACAGTTATTATCTCTTTCATTAGAAGATATAGATAAAAAGTGGAAGGAAAAAGAGTTAGATAGGAATAGTTTTCTTGAAACTTATTTTGGATGGGAAGATGTGAATGCCGAAAAAAATTGTGCTAATATAATTTTAGATGAAATTAGAAAAAAAATCTAATAATGAGAAAAAAATGAAACAAAAAATAAAAATTTGTATTACCTGTGTAGGTGGAAGATTAATTTATGATATAATTAAAGCAATTAGAGATGCAGATGATTATGACGTTGAAATTATAGGAATAGATTCAGATTCTTCCGCTTCAGGTAGGTTGTTATGTGATTATTTTTATGTAGTACCCCACTCAGAAGTGGATCCCAAAGGATGGCTAGAAGAACTATACGAAATCAACAAAAAAAATAAAATTGATGGATTAATTGCATTTTCTGAAGGTGAATCTCGTTTGCTAGGGCAATATAAAAAATCATTTGAAAATTTAAATATAAAAATTTCTATTACTGATAATGAAACAGTCAATATCTTAACTGATAAATTTTTGATGTTATCCTATCTTAAGAAAAAAGGTATAGACGTTGGGAGTTTTTGCGTATTAGATGAAGTAAATAATTTTAAACAGACAGCAATAAAACTAGGTTATCCTGATAAAAAAATAGTTTTTAAGCCGCGCTATGGAAGAGGTAGTAGAGGAGTTTTGATTGCAGATAAAAATCAAAATTCATTCTTACCTTTATTGCCAGAAAGATTTTGTGGTCTAGGTAGTATTGAAGTTTTAGAAAAAGTATGTAAAAAAAATAATATAATAGCATCAGATTATCTAGCAATGCCTTATTATAAAGGTAATGTATGGGATGTAGACGTTCTATCACAAAAAGGAGAAGTAATTAATGTGGCAGCAAGAATGCGACAATTAAAAAATCCACTATGGCCCACAAGTACTGGTCATAAAGCTTCTGCAGATATAAGGATTATTGAATATGCATCTAATATTAGTAAGGTATTTAATATAAATGGACCCAGTGATTATGATATAGTTATAGATGATAATGGTAAGCCTAAGGTTTTAGATGCAGCTGCTAGGTTTAGTGGTTCGGTTGGCGTGTCTTATATAGCTGGCGTAAATATGATGTCTCAATTATTAAGGCTTATGTTTAACATTCCTTTTAAAAAATATACTATTATAGACGGCATGTTACTTAGACCTTATATAACTATGGCACCAATCTTAGAAAAGCATGAATTTGATTTTCTTTAATTAAAAGAAAATTTTTTAACAATAAAATATTAACAATTAAATAAGGAAGATATAAATTGAATCTTGATAATAAAAATATTTTAGTTACGGGAGCTACAGGTTCATTTGGCAATAAATGTGTTAAAACCTTGCTGGATAAGTATAAACCAAATAAAATAATAATTTTTAGCAGAGATGAACAAAAACAATATGAAATGTCACAAATTTTTTCTGAAAAAGAATATCCTTGTTTAAGATATTTTATTGGTGATGTAAGAGATAAGTACAGACTAGAAAGAGCTTGCGCAGGTGTAGATATTATAATCCATGCAGCCGCAATGAAGCATGTAACAGCTTCTGAATATAATCCTACTGAATGTATAGCTACGAATGTACAAGGAGCAGAAAATATTATTAATGCAGCAATACATAATAATGTTAGTAAAGTAATTGCTATATCTACTGATAAAGCAGCAAATCCAATCAATTTATATGGGGCTACTAAACTGTGTTCAGATAAACTTTTTGTAGCAGCAAATAATCTAGCAGGTAAACATAAGACTCGTTTCTCCGTTGTAAGGTATGGAAATGTAATAGGTTCAAGAGGAAGTGTTATTCCACATTTTAGAAAATTAATAAATAATGGAGTAAGTAAATTGCCTATTACAGATATAAAAATGACTAGATTTGTAATCAGGCTTCAAGAAGGAGTGAATTTTGTTTTAAAATGTATACCTAATATGATGGGGGGGGAAATTTTTGTACCTAAATTACCAAGTATTAAAATAATAGATTTAGTAACTGCACTAGTTGGTAGTAGCAATTATAATATTATTGGAATTCGTCCAGGAGAAAAGCTACATGAAGTTATGATTCCAATGGAAGAATCTTTAAATTGCATAGATATGAAAAGTTTTTATATTATCCAACCTATGTTTTATTGGTGGAATAATGAAACTTTAAAAAAAATTATTGGTAAAGATGGTATATAAGTTTCCAAATCTTTTGAATATTCAAGTAATTCTAATGATACTTGGCTTTCAGTAAATGATATTAAAAGTTTATTAAAATTAGAAAATTAATTATATAGATATGTTAAAGTTATGTATCAGAGCAGCTAATAGTATCAATTCTGGGCGCGGCCACTTTGAAAGATGTTTTTCCGTAAGTAATCATATAAATCAAAAAATTACTTGGATTTTAGATTACAAAAATAACTTATTTGAAAGTCGAATTCCAAAAAAAGACCAAATATTATATGAAAAAAATAATAATGATTTAAAATTAGTACATAGTTTAATAAAAAATAAAAAAATTAACTTTTTATTACTTGATAGTTATAATTTTAGTACAGAAGTAATAAATAATTTAGCAAAAATAATTCCTGTATGTATGTTTCAAGATAAAAAAGATAATTTTAATATTCAAATGGTTATATGTCCTCACCCATTAGAAATAGATACAAGTAAAGCGAAAGTCTATTTAAATGGTCCTAAGTATGCCCCAATTTCAAATAAGTTAATGGTAAATAATATAATAAATATAGAAGATAATATAAATATTTTAGTTTCTATGGGTGCATATGATAGTCTAGGTATTACGTTAAATATAATAAAGGCTATTGATAAGCTATCTGAAAAAATTGAATCGGATATTAAAACAACTATTGTTTTAGCTAATGGGTCACCAATTCTTGAAGAAGTTAATTTGTTAATAAAAAATAATATAAATTTTAAATTATTAGTAAATGTTAAAGATATGTCTAAAATTTATAATAATAGTACTATAGCAATAGGAGCTCCGGGGTTATCGCATTTAGAAAGGTTGTATATGGGCTTACCAACTATCTTAATAGCTCAAAATAAAATCCATGAATTATTATTAGAAAGATGGTTAAATTTGGGGTGCGCAATTGTAGCTACAAATAATGTGCAAATAATTGCAAAAAAAATACTATATATTATTAACAATAAAAAAGTTAGGAATAAATTAATGGTTAATGGGCGAGAACAAGTAGATGGAAAGGGTTCTATAAGAATAGCCAAATCTATCCTTATGTTTAATAGTAGCTATGATTAATTTTCCGTATTCAAAACCAGAGATTACACAATTAGATATTACTAGAGTTACTAATGTATTAAAAAAGGGTTACCTGACACAAGGCGAAGAAATCATAGGATTTGAAAAGGATATAAGTAAAAAATTTAATAGTAAGTACACAGTTGTATGTAATTCAGGAACCGCAGCCCTGCATCTAATATATTCAGCTTTAGAATTAGGTCCAGAAAAAGGTTTATTAACAACACCAATTACATTTTTAGCAACAGCTAATGCTGCAAAAATGTGTAAAGCTCCAGTAGTATTCTGTGATGTTGACCCAATAACTGGTCTAATGACTCCAGAAACTATAGAAAATGCCATAAAAAACTCTAAAATTAATATTAGAATTATTACAGTTGTCCATTTAGGTGGGCATTTGTGTAATATGAAAGAAATTGCTAAGGTTGCTAAAAAATATAATTGTTTAATAGTAGAAGATGCCTGCCATGCCCCAGGTGCATTTTACACAAAGATAAATCCAGTTGGAAGTTGTAAGTATAGTATTGCCTCAACCTTTAGTTTTCATGCAATAAAGCATATAGCAATGGGAGAAGGCGGATGCATTTGTACTAATGATAAATCTCTATTTAACCAAGTAAATATCAAAAGAAATCATGGTATTATTAGAAATAAAAATTTTTTTAAAAACACTAAAGAAAAAAAATCTAAATGGTATTATGAAATGCAAGAATTAGGATGGAATTATAGAGCCGATGAAATTACATGTGCTTTAGGAAGAAGCCAATTAGGAAGATTGGAAAAAAATATTAATAGAAGAAAATTATTAGTAGATTTATATTATAAGTATTTAATTAATGTTAAAAATATAGAATTACCTCTTAAAAGCTCAATAAATTATTCTCACGCGTGGCATTTATTTGCGATTAAAATTAATTTTTTTGCAATCAAAAAAAGTCGTAGTGAAGTAATGCAAGAGTTAGAAACTTATGGCATAGGGACTCAAGTACATTATATACCATTATATTTACAACCTTATTATAGAGAGGAGAACATTCAAAAATATCACGGAGCTAATCAATATTATAAAAATACATTAAGTATTCCATTGTATGTGCAATTGAAAAAATCAGATATATCTTACATTTCTCAAAAGATAAAAAACACATTACTAATATGACAAAACATTAGTAATCTAAATATTTAGGTATATTATATGAAACTAGAATTTAAAGATATTTATATTAGGCCATTAGAAATAGCGGATATTAATGACCGTTATATTAATTGGTTTTCTGACTCTAATGTTACAGAATTTTTGGAGGTCAGTCATATAACTAAGGAAGACAGTAAATTATATTTAATAAATGGATATAAAACAGGCACATATTATATTTATGCAATATGTTTAAATAAAAATAATCTACATATAGGGAACGTAAAAATTGGCCCAATAAAAAGAAAAGAAGGAGTGTCCGATTTAGTAACAGTAGTAGGAGATAAAAAATATTGGGGAAAAGGAGTAGCAAGAATAGCTATTTTTAAAGCTATAGAATTAGGGTTTGAAGAGGGAAATATTAGAAAATTTGTAGCTAGTATTAATTCACTTAACTTAGGGTCAATTAAGGCATATTTAAAAGCAGGATTTAAAAAAGAAGCGATAATAAAAAATTATTTTTATAACAAAATTGATAAGAATATAGTTCTTTCAGATAAGGTATTTGTTAGCTGCGAAAATAAAAAATTTAATATGAAGGTGCTAGAAATATGGAAACCATTTACCACTAAAGATATTAATTTAAATGAAAAATAAATTTGAAATATTTAATAGAGTAATCTTGCCCGAATCTCCAACTTTGATAATAGCTGAAGTAGGTATCAATCATTTAGGAGATGAAAAATTATGTGAAAAAATGATTTTATCAGCAATAGAATCTGGAGCAGATTGTATAAAATTACAGACAGGAAATGTTGAAGAGAGTTTTCACCCTAATAATATTTCTTATTCTGCTTTCAAGGGTAGTGAGTTATCAAAAAATTCTTTAAATAACTTATCTAAAATTGCAAAAGAAAATGGAAGCTTTTTGTTTTCTTCTCCTGGTGATTTTTCTTCTTTAAATCTTTTAAGGTCAATTCATACAGAGGCGTATAAAGTTTCGTCAGGTCAATTTACTAATATTCCTATTATTGAAGAAATGATATGTGATAACATCCCAATCATTTTTTCCACAGGCATGGCAAAGGAAGAAGATATTGAGAGAGTTATAAATTTGTGCAATGTAAACAATTTCAGTAATTTTGCTATACTTTATTGTGTATCATTATACCCAACATCTAGTGACCAAATAAATTTAGAATATATTAATCACCTTAGTAAAAAATTTAATGTTATATCTGGATATTCTGACCACACCATAGGAGAATTAGCTTGTTTAGCCTCAGTAGCTCTAGGAGCAAAAATTATTGAGAAGCATTTTACAATAGATAATACATTAGAGGGGGCTGATAATGCTTTATCTATGAAACCAGAAGATTTTAAAAAAATGTGTGAGAATATCAGAAATATAGAAAATATGAAATATGGACCTAATGTTAAACCTCACCCATTAGAATTAGAATTAAGGGATACTAGATATAGAAAAATAGTAGCTAAACGTGATATTCAAAAAGGTGAAGAATTTAATGTTGAAAACACTAGTTTTATGAGAATAACATCTGAGGATGAATCGTTATTTGCTTCGGATTGGAACAAAGTATCTGGTAAAATAAGTAAAAAGTTCATTAAAAAACATACTTTAATAACAAAAAATTCTTATTAAAATAAAAGTAGGTAGGATGAAAAATAAATTAAAAATTATAGCAGTTGTTCAAGCAAGGATGGGTTCTGCTCGTCTTCCTAATAAGGCCCTCTTAAATTTAAATGGAAAGCCTGTAATTATTAGAATGGTTGATAGAATTAAAGAAGCTAAAACAGTTAAAGAAATATGGTTAGCAACAGGAAAATCTAAAGTTAATAATAAACTAGAAAATGTTTTTATAAATACTAAGATAAGAGTATTTAGAGGGGATGATGAAGACGTCTTATCTCGATTTGTAGAAATTTTAAAAATTTCAAAAGCTGATATTATTGTAAGGCTTACTGGCGACTGCCCTTTAATAGATCCTAAGATTATAGATGAGGTTGTTAATCTTTTAATTTTAAAGAAAGCTGATTATGCATCAAATATTATTAAAAGAAATTATCCAGATGGATTAGATGTTGAGGCTTTTACAAAAAACACTCTTTTAGAGGCAGATAATTTTGCAGAAAGTGGTTTTTCTAGAGAGCATGTCACAACATATATGCATGGATTACATAAAAATAAGTATAAAAAAGGAAATTTTAAAAAAGCATCTTTAGGCTATAATTCAGATTTTAGTCATTTAAGATGGACGCTAGATGAAGAAAAAGATTATATTTTTTTAGATAAGATTTATAGAAATTTGCCTGCTAATGCTTCTTGGGTTGATATCTTATCATACTTATTGAAAAATCCATTATTACAATTTAAAAATAGTGCAGTAGTTCCAAATGAAGGGGCGAGAGACTTGAGTTCATTAAATTTCAATAAATTTAATAAAAGTAATGCCTATTTTAATAGGGCTATTAAAACCGTTCCTTTAGGAAGTCAAACATTCTCTAAAAGTTATATTCAGTGGCCAAAAGGAGTTGCACCATTATTTATAGACAGAGCTCAAGGTGCAAAAATTATAGATATCGATGGTAATCATTATATAGATTACATAATGGGTCTGCTACCTATAGTATTAGGATATTGTGATGAGGATGTTGACCAGGCTGCAATTTCTCAAATAATGAAGGGTAATATATTTTCTATGCCTTCTAAACTTGAAGCAGAGTTAGCTGAAAAATTAGTAGAAATCTTACCTAGCGCTGAGATGGTAAGATTTGGAAAGAATGGATCAGATGTTACTACTGCTGCTATCAGATTAGCAAGAGCTTATTCAGGTAAGGATCTAGTAGCAGTATCTGGATACCATGGCTGGCATGACTGGTATATTAGCTCTACTTCACGAAATATTGGGGTCCCTAAAAATATACAATCTCTAACTCATAAATTTAATTCTAATGATGCAGATAGCTTACATAGCTTATTTAAAAAATTCCCTAATAAGTTTGGTGCCGTAATATTAGAACCTGCAGGAATAGAAAAAACAGATATTAGTGCCCTTAAAAAAATTAGAGAATTATGCACAGCTAATGGCGTAGTATTAATTTTTGATGAAATTATAAGTGGCTTCAGAATAAATATAGGAGGAGCACAAAGAGAATATGGAGTAACTCCTGATTTGTCATGTTTTGGAAAAGCGATGGCAAACGGGTATCCTTTATCTGCAATTGTAGGGTCGCGAAAGATCATGCTTAGGATGGAAGAAATTTTTTTCTCTTCAACATTTGCGGGAGAAAATATTTCTTTAGCTGCATCTTTAGCAACAATTAAAAAAATAGAAGACCAAAATGTAATACAAAAAACCAAAAATTATGGAGAAGCCTTAATTAAAGACTTAAATCAACTTTGTAACAAACAGGGTTTAGAAGAATATATACAAGTTTCTAATACAAATTGGTGGCCCAGCATAAAATTTAAAAATATTCCAATGCAAGAAGAGCTTTTTATTACTTTACTTAGGCAAGAATTTATAAGCGCAGGGTTATTAATTGGGAGTACTTTTAATCTATGTTATGAGCATACAAAAAGTAAAATTTTTGAAGAGACCTTGAGTAACTTTGAAAATAGTTTAATTGCAATTAAATCTTATATTAATTCTAATAATCCAAGTAGCTTTTTAAAAGGAAATTTAATAAAAAAAACATTTCAAGTGAGAAAATAGAAAAATTATTGTTATCATGAATATTGAAATTCATAAAACTAAAGAAAAGCACTTAGATTTTTACTATTTATGGGTAAATAAAAAAGATTCTATAGAGCATAAATTACATACAACAAGTAAAATTGAATATAAAGAACATAGTGAATGGTTTAAGCAAAGGATTCAGGATGTAAATACAAAAATGTGGGTAGTTAAAGAAGGTAAAAATTTTATAGGACAAATAAGGCTACAAAAGTCTACTTCAATATATTATGATATTGATATTTATATAGTAAAAAAATATAGAGGAAATAATTCTGCTTCAAATGCATTAGAAGCAGTTCTAAATATATTTCTAATCAGACCTATTCGAGCAATTGTTAAAAAAAACAATATTATCTCTTATAATTTTTTTAAAAAAAATTCTTTTTTTTTAAATGATGAAGATAGTAATAACTGGATTCTTACTAGAAAGTAAAATTAAAGAAAATGATAAACTATTTATATAATACTAATATAGATTTCTCTGGTGATGGAGCATGGCAAAAATATTCTCACGAAAGTGGATTAGTTTATTTTAAAGGGTATATGAATAATTTTAATATAATTAATATTTATATAGACTTAATTAAGAGTAATAAGAATGAAATAAAAAATAGATTATTATTATTAGATGGACATTTTTCTATAGTTATTAAATCTAAAAAACATATAATTTGCGCTGTAGATAAAGTAAGGTCATGTCCAATATTATGGGGTTTAAATAATAATAATATTATAATAAGCTCTGTAGCAAAACCTATAGAAGATTTTTTGTCTTTAAGTGTTCAAGATATTGATAAAGAAGTATCTAAAATATTTGCATTATCTGGATACACTACGGGGGATAAGACTTTATACTCTAAAGTAAAGCAATTAAATCCAGGGACATTTATTTGTATAGATAAGTCAGGGTATTCTTTAGAAAAATATTATGAATGGAAGCCTTGGACATATATTCAAAATAAGAATAAAAATATTTTTGATTTAAATACTACTAATGAAAATATAATTAAAAAATTAATAAAAAGCCTAAATGGTAGACAGGTTGTGATCCCACTTTCAGGTGGAATGGATTCTAGATTTATAGTTTCTGGTTTAAAATATTATAATTATAATAATGTAATATGTATATCCTATGGTTTAAAGGATAATAAAGATGCCCATATTGCACAGAAAATTGCTGATAAATTGGGATATGAATGGATTTTTATAGAATATAGCTCTAAAATTTTTAAAGAAGCTTATTCTACAAATGACTACCAGCAATATACTAACTATTGTGATAATTTAACTAGTATACATTTTGCCGGCGAGTATTTAATGATGCAGAAATTACAAGGTGATAAACGAATACAAAAAGATGCTATTTTTATTAATGGGCAGTCAGGAGATTTTATAACAGGAAATCACATCCCACAAGAATTGTTAAATTTGGATTATACAAGTAAAAGCAGTGAAAATATATTTTATAAAACATATTTTAAAAAACATTATAAGCAATGGGAAAAACTGGCTACTGAAGATAATTACACAAGAGTAAAAAAATATATAGAGAGTGAAATAAAGTATTTAAGAGAAAATAATATTAAATTTAGTTACGCAGGTCTTTATGAATATTTAGAATTTTTAGATAGGCAATCTAAATATGTAATAAATGGGGCGCGTACATATGAGTATTTTGGTTATGAGTGGCGGCTGCCCTTATGGGATCAGGAATATTTAAATTTTTGGGAAGATATTGACACTAAGAAAAAAATAAATCAAAATTTGTACAAAAAAACATTAAAAAAATATAATTGGTGTGGTATTTGGTCTAATATAGAAATAAATCCAATAAGGATATCGCCTAAATGGATTATACCAATAAGATTTTTTTTTAAATTATTTTTTATGATATTTGGAAAAAATAACTGGCGTAAATTTGAAAGAAAGTATCTAGATTATTTTATGACGGCAACATGTTGTTATGCACCGTGGCCTTATTTCAAAATTATTTTAGATAATAGAGGACATAATAGTCCTATAGGTTGGTTAATCGAGGATTATTTTAAAAATAAAAAATTAAATTGGAAAGGAGGGCGTTCAGATAATGAATAAATTTTTTAAGCGCTCTAATATTTAATATTATAACATCTACAAAAGACATAAAAGTTTCTTCACATCAGCCAAATTTTATTCCTTGGTTAGGATTTTGGAATAAAATTATAAGCTCTGATGTATTTGTTTTATATACAGGCATACAATTTGTTAGAAGGAGTTATGGGAATAGGGTTATAATGAATGATAATGATTCATGGGCAACTATCCCAGTTTTTTTTAATTTTGAGAGTTATAATAAAACTTTAATTTCAGATATGGGAGCAGTAAAACAAATTGGAAGAAGAGTTTTACATTGGTCTCAACAAAAACAATATAAATATAGTAATAGATTAGATGAAATAATTGATAGATTAATAAAAAATGATGAAAATAATTTATGTCAATTAAATATTGATTTAATATTTTTAATATTAAAGGCTATAAATCATAAAAGTACTAAATTATTAATAGAGAATTTTTCGTGGGAGAATGAAGATAAGACTAAAATTATCACTTCCATGGTTATGAAATATGGCAACGTATATTTAAGTGGTCCTAGTGGAATAAAATATATGAATAGAGATGATATTAAAGAAGTAAATAAAGCTTATATTCAAAGAGTTTTGCCTAATATAAGTGGAGAGACTATTTTACATAGTATTGCATATCAAGAAAAACCAATAGATTATATCAGAAAAAATGCAACATGGGAAATATGGTAATTATTTTTTTGGAATTATAATGTTACAGTTAAATAAAGATAAAATTAAAGAATTTAAGAAAAAAGGGTATACAGTAATAGATAAAATTTTTACTACTAAAGAAATGAATACATTATCGTTATCTGTAAAGAATATTTTGAAACATAGATTTAAATCTTTAAAAAATAATAATGAGCAGTTTAATTCTATAAATAGTAAAATAGATGTTTTAAAATATTTACCTCAACTCATATCTAAGAATGATCGTGATGCATTTGATCATATTTTGGATACCATATATCAAATACCTGAATTTATGAGAATGGTATCTAAAGAAAAAATTCAAAATATTGCTAATAAGCTAATGAATAATAATAAAGATGCGCCTTTATATGGATATATAAACAAATGTAGAATAAACCTGCCCCAAGATGAAATAGCTACTTTAGGATGGCATAGGGAAATTTTTCAAACTATTCCTAGATCAAATTTTATTCAAATATGGGCTCCTTTATTTTTTAATTCGACGAGTAAAAATGGGGCTCTTCAATTTTGCGAAGGTTCTCATCTTGTTAATTTCCCTAAGCCAAAATGGACAAGTAATAAAAATGGTACCAGTAAAATAGTTTTTAATGATGAAAACACGCATAATTTTAAAAAAATTGAAATGAATTTAAAAGTTGGGCAAGCAGTATTTTTTAGTGGAAAACTTCTACATAGATCAGGCAATAATATATCAAATTTTCCTCGGTTTTCTATGGTAGGTCTTTATCATAATATTGAAGATGATAATTTTATTCCTCCTAAAGCTAAGTTTGATTATCAGGGAGAAAGCCCAAAAGATTATTTTGATAGTTTAAGTTACTATTGATTTAGTTAATTGTAATATTATGAAGTTATTATGTATTGATCATGAGGGTGGCTTTGGTGGCTCATCTAGAAGTCTATATTACTTATTAAAGAATATAGATAATAAAAAAATCAATAAACATGTATGGATTGGTAAAAATGGACCAATAGTTTCAATGTATAATGAGTTGGATATATCTAATACAGTTTTTAAAGGTTTTCCCGTATTTAATACAGTATTTAGGTTTACTAGAAATATTTTAGGAATTTCATATTTTATATATAAGATAATTACAAGTATTAAGAGTATAATATACATGGTGAAAAAGATTAATAATGAATTTGATTTGGTTCATTTTAATCATCCTAATTTATTTTTATTAGCAGTTATATTACGATTATTTACTAATAAGCCTTTCACTTTTCATATAAGAACAAGTTTAGAGGATTTATATGAAGGAAATAAGACTTTTAAATTTACGTATAATTTTAATAATTATACAAGCAGATTATTTGCAAAATTGCAGGTTAATATAATTTCTAAGGTATCAGATAGTTTAATATTTATTTCTAATTTTGAAAAAAAATCATTTATTAATTTAGGGGGTACCATTAATGGCAAGGTTGTACCTAATATAGCGGATAGTTCTAAATTAGATATAAATAACCTATGCTTTAAAAGTGAAAAAAGATTTAAAGTTGCAGTAATAGAAAATTATAGGTGGTCAAGAGGTACAGATAGAATATTAGATATAGCTCTAGCTTTTCAAAAATTGAATATAACTAATATAGTTTTTATTGTTGCTGGAGATATGACTATTCCTAATCATATAGGTAATAAACTATTTAAATCTTCTGGGAAAAATACTAGTTTTTCAGACTATATAGCATATAAAGGTATATCTAATTATTTTATATTTTTAGGCCATGTAAGTAATCCAGAAAAAATTATTATGTCGTGTGATATTTTAACAAGTTTGTCAAGAAGGGGCGGGCCTTGGGGTAGGTCAGTGATAGAAGCTCTGAAACTAGGTAAACCTGTCGTATCGGCAGGATTAAATAAGGGTATAGTATTAAATAAGAAAAATGGGATACATATAAATAAGTATAACGCCAATGTCATAGCTAAAAAAATATCATATTTATCACATAATAAAAAAGAGTATAAAAAGTTATCTACAGGGGCTAAAGAACATATAGAAATTAATTATGACAGTAAAAAAAATGCTAATAAAATAATGTTTTTTTGGCAAAATATCATAGCTTTAAGATAATAAGGGTTTTATAAAATGAAATTTCAATTTGTTAATCATGCTTCAATGATTGTTAATGCTAAAAATATATCTATTATATCAGATCCTTGGTTATTTGGAAATGTCTTTAATGATGGTTGGTCCTTATTATGTAAGTCGCCTAAAATTAATTGGAAAAGTATAGACTTTATATGGATTAGTCATGAACATCCAGATCATTTTCATGTTCCGTCGTTATTAAGTATTCCTGATGATGAAAAATTAAATATAACGGTTCTGTACCAAAGTACTTTAGATAAAAAGGTTATCACGTGGCTTAAAAGCAAAAAATTTAATGTCAAAGAATTACCATTATTAAAAAATATTGAGATTTCTCCTGGAGTTATTGTAAAAACAGGATCTACACCACAAGATGATTCATGGTTATTAATTGATGATGGAAAAACTAGATTTTTAAATATGAATGATTGTGAAACTAAAAATAAAAAATATGGGTTTATAATGCAGAATTATGCAAAACATATTGGAAGAGTAGATATATTAGCTTCTCAGTTCACATTTGCCAGCTATTTAGGTAATAATATGGATTATAGAAAAGAAGTTGCTAAAACCTTATTGGAAAAAGTTAATTATCAAGTAGAAGTTCTTAAACCTAAATATTTCATTCCTTTTGCCTCTTTTGCATATTTTTCTCATCCTGAGAGTTTCATGCAAAATAAAGGTAATAATACCATATTTGATATTAATAATTCACTAGTTAAGCAAAATATTACGAAACCAATATTATTGTACCCTGGCGATAAATGGGAATTAAATAATAAAATAAATAATAAAGAAAATAGTATTAAATATAAGAAATTATATAAACATGCATTTGTGGCTTCATTGGAAGACAATACAAAAATAATTAATTTAAAATCATTAATAGAAAAAGGTAATTCTTATAAAAATAGAATTTTAAAAAAAAATTTCCTTCTTCGTTTTATAAGATTAAAGCCTGTAAGTATTTGGGTCAAAGATAGTAGGTATTCAATAGTTTTTAATTTAAAAGATGGACTAAATCTAAGTAATATAAAGAAATCCGAATGTGATTTAATAGCATCTTCAGATTTGATTTCTACATGGTTTGATTATGATTATGGTGGAGCTACTTTATATATAAGTGGCAGAATGTCATATAATAATTATCAAAACTATAGAAAAATTTATAAATATTTTTTCATATCTAATGGCAATAATAGAGGTGAGAAATGGCCTTGGTTTGAAATAAAAAGAAGGTTAAGGGTCAGACTATTAATGTTATATAGAAATCAATAGGTATCTGAGTGTATATATCTAATAATGTAATGTTAAGAATTCCTAAAATACAAGATTCCTCTTCTTATTTTAGATGGATTAATAATAGAGAAATTGTTGAATACAACGCGAATTTCATACCTATCTCTATTGAGAGCCATAACCAATGGTTTAATAATTTAAATATAGATCCTTCATCACGCTATTTCTCAATTGTTATTAATAAGGAACAGCTAATTGGAAGTTGTTCTTTAAGAAAGATAAATTTCAAAGAAAAAAGCGCACAACTTCAAGTTAGAATAGGTGAAAAAAAATATCTAAATAAGGGGTATGGAACTATAGCCTTGTCTTTATTATTAAAATTTGGTTTTTCAGAACTTAAGCTAGACAGGATTATATTAAATGTTTTGGAAACAAATATACGCGCTATTAAAGCTTATGAGAAGTGTTGTTTTAAAAAAATAAGGTTATTAAAAAATGAGGTTTATATGAATGGTTCCTATAAAAATATGTATGAAATGGTAGTTGAAAAAGTAGAATTTTTAAGGAATAATTTATGAAAAAAATGCCTTTTGCAAGCGATACATATGATTATTTATCACAATTAATAATAGATAGCAAAAGGCCTATTATTAACTTTACACAATCTTCTAATGGTGCAGAAGGAATAATTATTAGGCATGACGTAGATTTTTGCCCTCAAAAAGCAACAAAAATAGCTAATATCGAGTATAAGAAAAACATTCAATCAACCTTTTTCTTTTTGGTTGATTCAGGCTTGTATAATATAAGTAGTACAACAAATATTAATTGTATTAATAAAATAATATCTATGGGACATAATATAGGCCTACACTTTGACGCCGGTAAATATAATCAAGATAAAAGAATATTGAATAACAATTGTAAAAAGCAACTAGATATTTTAGAAAGCTTGATTGGTATAGAATTAGATATAATTAGTTTTCATAGACCAAATAAAAATCTTATTGGAATGTCAGATAAATTAGCTAATAAAAGACATACTTATATGCCAATGTTTATAAATGATATGAAGTACTGTTCTGATTCTGGTGGAGAATGGAAGTATGATGACCCAGAAACCATAATAAATAATAAAAATATAAAAAATATACAACTATTAACTCATCCAATATGGTGGACCACTCCTAAGAATTTAAGTGCTGGAGAGAAGGTTGCTTTTCATTTAAAAGGTGCTAAAAAAGATATACATTTAATAGCTGCAGAAAATTGTATACCTTATAAAGCTTATTTAAAAAATAATGGAATTTATTATGAATAATAAAAATATTTCTCTAGGCTTAATAGGAATAGGTTATTGGGGCAAAAATCTAGCGAGAAATTTGAATGACTTAGGAGTATTAAAGTCCATATGTGATTTGAACTTAGAAAATATAAATTTTAGCAAGAAAAAATATAGTCATATAGAACATTATAATGAGATAGATCAACTATTAGATTCAAATATAGATGGAGTAGTAATAGCTACTCCTGCTGTAACACATAGCAGTTTAGTTACTAAGGCTTTAAATAAAGGGAAGCATGTATTTGTAGAAAAGCCACTTTGTTTAGATGTTAAAGAAGGTCAGACTTTAATTCGTTTAGCTAAGAAAAATAATTTAAAGTTGATGGTTGGACATTTACTACTCTATCATCCAGCTTTCATAGCACTAAAAGCGGTAGTATCAAGAGGATCAATTGGTAAAATTAGATACCTTTACTCTAATAGGTTATCATTAGGTAAATTAAGAAAAGAAGAAAATGCATTATGGTCATTTGCTCCTCACGATATATCTATGATCCTATCTATATTAAATATGGACCCAATAACTGTAGAGGCATCTGGAGGAAGTTTTATGAATAGAGGTATTGTAGATACCTCAATGACTTTCATGCATTTTCCAGATGGGATCAAAGCTCATGTTTTTGTTTCTTGGTTACACCCTTATAAAGACCAACGTTTGATTGTAGTAGGGGATAAGGGGATGATTACTTTTAATGATGTGGAAAAGAATGAAAATAAACTTATACTTTATCAACATGATGTTGAATGGAAAGGAGACATCCCAGTTATAGAAAAAGCTAAAGGTAAAAGTATAAAATTTGATATAAATATTGAGCCATTGAGGTTTGAGTGCGAAAGTTTTTTGAATTGGATAAAATTAGATATAAAGCCTCCCTCAGATGGAGAAGAAGGGCTAAGAGTATTAAAAGTTTTGGATAGTGCGGAAAGTGAATTAAAAAGGAAATTAAAATGAATAATAGTTATTTTTGCCATGAAACTTCAATTATTAGTGCGGATTCAAATATAGGGGATAACACAAAAATTTGGCAATTTTGTCATATTTTAGGCCGTAGTATTATTGGAAAAAATTGTGTAATAGGCCAGAATGTTATGATTGGCCCTGATGTAAAAATAGGTTCTAATTGTAAAATACAAAATAATGTTTCTATTTATAAAGGGATAACTATAGAAGATAATGTATTTTGTGGTCCATCTTGCGTTTTTACAAATGTAAAAACACCAAGGGCATTTATAGATAGAAGTAATGAGTTTAGTGAAACAGTAGTTAGAGAAGGCGCTTCAATAGGTGCAAATGCAACTATAGTATGTGGAATAGAAATAGGAGAGTATTCTATGATTGCATCAGGAGCAGTAGTGACAAAAAATGTTAAGCCATTTTCACTTGTCATGGGTTTGCCTGCTAAACATATAGGGTGGGTTTCAAAAGCAGGAGAAAGATTAGATAAAAATTTAACCTGTAACAGAACAGGAAAAAGGTATGAAGAAAGAGAAGAAAATCTATATGAAATATAATAGGATAAATTAATATGAATAAATCTATTGCTTTTATTGATTTAGCAGCTCAACAAAAAAGATTACATAGTAAAATAACTAATCGTATAAATATAGTTCTGTCTCATGGTAAATATATTATGGGGCCTGAAGTAAGTGAATTAGAGAAAGAATTGGAAATATATACTGGTGCTAAGCATGCAATTACATGTGGGAGCGGTTCAGATGCATTAGTACTTGCATTAATGTCATATAATATTGGGCCTGGAGATATTGTATTTTGTCCAGCTTTTACATTTCCTGCTACGGCAGAAGCTATAGCTATATTGGGAGCTACCCCATATTTTATAGATGTTGAAGAAGAGACATTTAATATTTCAATTAATAGTCTTAACGAAGCAATTATAGATATCATGAAAGATAATACATATAAAATGAAGGCTATAATTGCCGTAGATTTATATGGGTTACCAGCAAACTATAAAGCGCTAAAGGATATTGCTAAAACTAATAATTTAAAGTTAATAGCAGATGCCGCTCAAAGTTTTGGTGCAGAATACTTCAATAAAAAAGTTGGTTTTTTAGCCGATATAACTTGCATATCTTTTTTTCCTGCTAAACCCTTAGGTTGCTATGGCGATGGAGGAGCAATAATTACGAATAATGAATTTATTGCTCAGAAAATTCAAAGTTTGCGTGTTCATGGTAAGGGAAAAAGTAAATATGAAATTGATTATATAGGGATAAATTCAAGACTGGATACAATTCAAGCAGCAATTATTTTAGCGAAGTTAGAAGATTTTGATTGGGAGTTTGATAAAAGAAATAGTATAGCTCATAATTATACTACAGCATTGAAAGAAAAAATTAGCACCCCTTACATACCAGAAGAAAGTAAATCTATTTGGGCTCAATATACAGTTAGACATAAAGATAGGGAAATGATCCAAAATGATTTAAAAAGCAAAGGAATTCCTACTATGGTATACTATCCGGTTCCTATGCACATGCAAAAAGCTTATAAAAAATTTTATAGAGGAAGATTAATCAATTCTGAAAAGCTAGCTCAAGAAGTTTTTAGCCTTCCTATGTATCCAGACATGTTAAATGAAGACCAAGAATATATAATAGAAAATATGATTAAAATTATTAAATAATGAAATCTTTAAAAATTCTTATTGTGTTACCTTCTTTAGCAGGCGGCGGTGCGGAAAAAGTAATTTTAAGTTTAATTGAAAACTTAGATACTGCCCAATGTAGGCCAATATTAGTAATACAGAATAAAATTGGTCCTTTAAAAACTAAATTAAATAAAAATAATATTATAGATTTAAAATGTAAAAATTTTAGGTATGCTATTCCTAGATTAATAACTACGATAATGAAGATTAAACCTGATATTATTATTTCAACATTTCCTCATATAACATTGCCTTTAGTTATTTTTAAAAAATATTTTTATAGAAATGCTAAAATTATAGCACGTGAACCAAATATGATAGACGCTTCATTGAGAAATAGCGCTTACCCAAGATTACTAAAATTTTTATACAAACAATTTATGCCTAAGGTAAATAAAATAATTATTACTTCAAGAGCAATGAAAAATGATTTGATAAAGAAAGGAATTAATAAAAATAAATTATTTCTAATTCATAACCCAGTTGATAATATTAATATCAGGGATGTAAAGGTTGTAAATAGGTTTGCAGGAAAAGGATTAAGGTTAGTTATGGTAGGAAGGCTAACTTACCAAAAGGGGGTAGATAGAGTGCTTCCAATGTTAAAAAATATAAATAATTGCCATTTAACTATATTGGGGGATGGCTATGAAAAAGAAAAATTAGAAAAAATAATTTTAAAATTAGGAATAGAAAAAAAAGTAAAATTTATTGGCTTTTCTGATATTGCTAACTCTTATATTGCAGGTGCAGATTATTTATTGCTTCCTTCAAGATGGGAAGGGTTACCAAATGTAGTATTAGAATCTTTAGTTTTAGGAACTCCTGTTATTAGTTTTAAACAGATTGTAGGATTAAATGATTTTCTGCCTATAGTCTCTGAAAATAATTTAAGGTTATGTAGGAATGAGTATGAGATGGAAGAGTTACTAAAAAGTCTAAAAAATCGTAAAGATTTTGTTCTTCCTATAGTCCGAGAAAATTTATTAAAAAAAATAAATAATCCAAAAAGTTATGCACAAAATATAGAAAAAATGATAAGGGGACTGATTATTGCAGGGTAAAATAAAAGTTTTACATATCATTCCAAATTTAGGCCAAGGGGGAGCTGAAAGACAATTAATAGAACTATTAAATGAAAATAATACACATGAAGTATGCCAGCTTCTTCAAAAGGGATATTATGATAAGTATCTAAGTGATAAGGGAACTATAATATATAATTTAAATATGAAAAGAAAGTTACCGGATATTAGGGCATTTTATAAATTAAATAGTATAATTTCTATTTCTAAACCTGACATAATTCATTGTTGGATGTATCATTCCTGTCTATTGGAAGTTCTATTAAGAAAACTAGGAAGGAATAGAAATATTCCTGTAATATGGGGCTTAAGATGTTCCAATATGGATGTAAAATTCTATTCAGTTCAGCTTAAATTAATTATCAAAGCTTGTAGTTATTTTTCTTCTAAACCAAATATTATAATCAATAATTCATATAAAGGCAAAAAAATCCATGACAAATTAGGGTTTACTAAAAATAGTATAGTTATCCCTAATGGAATAGATATTGAAAAGTTTTCACCAAATCTAAAAAATAGATCTAATTTTCGTAAGAATTATAGTATATCAAATACTACAAAAGTTCTATTGTGTGTGGCTAGAGTAGATCCAATGAAAGATCATCAAACATTATTAAAAGCATTTAGTAAAATTAGACTGTTAATACCAAATGTACTTTTAATATTAGCTGGTTTGGGTACAGAAAAGTTTTTTCAAGAGAAAAAAGTATTAGCTTTAGGAGCGTATAAGAATATTCATGAAGTTTACAATGCTTCGGATATCATTATTTCTTCATCAGCATTTGGAGAGGGTTTTTCTAATGCATTAGGAGAGGGAATGGCAAGTGGTCTAGTTCCTATATCTACTGAAGTAGGAGATGCTAGAAAAATAATAGGAGATACAGGAAAGATAATTCCTATAAGAAACCATGATGAAATGTGTGAGGCTATAAAAGATGTTATTAATTATAATGATATAGATTTATTAAATAATAAAAATAATGCAAGAGGCAGAATTAAAAAATATTATTCTAAAGAAAAAATGATTAATAATTATAATCATATATATAAAGCTATCTTAACTGATGTTGGAAAATAGATGTGTGGCTTCACCGGTTTAATAGACCTAAAAGGATTAAAAGAATCAAGCAATTTAGAAAAAAAAATGGATGCTGCTTTAAAACGTTTATATCCAAGAGGTCCAGACCAACAAGACACATGGAAAGATGATTATGCTTATTTAGTGCATTCTCGTTTGAGTATAATTGATACTTCGGATGCGGGCAAGCAGCCTATGGTTAAATATAATAAAGCATTAGTTTATAATGGAGAAATATATAATTTTAATGAACTAAGAAAAAAACTTATTAAGAATGGGTATGATTTTACTTCCTCTTCAGATTGTGAAGTTCTGTTAGCAGGTTGGGACTGCTGGGGAGAAAAATTATTAAATTTAATAGATGGAATGTTTGCATTTGCTATATGGGATTTTAATTTAAATAAATTAACCTTAGTAAGAGATCCTTTTGGTAAAAAACCACTATTATATTCAATTAAAGAAAATAAAATATCTTTTTCATCTGATTTGAAGAGTTTAGAAAAAATAATAGATGATGTTAATATCAATACTGAAGCAGTGGATAGTTTATTTAGATTTCGTTTTATTCATGAGCCAATTACAATTTATAAACAGGTCAACAAAGTTCCTCCTGGCCATATTTTAGAATTCCAAAATAACAATAGTAAAGTAAGAAGATGGTATAATTTATCTCTTAATAGTAATTTAGATTCCGATAAAATAATAATAAAAAGTAAAATTATTAACTTATTTGATAAAGCGGTAAACAAAAGATTAGTTTCGGATGTACCATTAGGAGTACTGTTGTCAGGAGGCTTGGATTCTAGTTTGATAATTGCTTCATTAGCTGAGTACGGAAAATCATTATCTTGCTATACAATGGGTTTTGATAATGTAAGTAGTTATTATGAAGAGAGGCCTGAAGCTAAAAAACTAGCAGATTATTATGGTATGAAGCATACTAGTTTAGAGATTTCCTCAAGTAAATTATTAAATATTATTCCAGAAGTATTTGATGCAAGTGATGAACCATTTGCGGATAGTAGTGCTTTACCTTTTTTTGCTTTATCAAAAGAAGTTTCAAAAAATGTCACTGTAGCTTTATCTGGTGATGGGGGTGATGAAGTTTTTGGTGGATATAGAAAATATCTTGGAGAAAAATGGTCTAATTTAGGGAATATAATTCCATTAACAATAAGAAAGTTTTTAATATCTATTTTAATAGAAAATAAAGATACTAAATATGGTGAAATTTCAAGGCGCTTACGCAGGTTTCTATATAATTCTTCCTCTGATGAAATAACAAGACATATTAATTGGCTAGAACAACTGAATGATAAAGAGATATTATCTTTACTTGGATATAATTCAGATTCATTGAGAAATTTATTTATTGATGCTAGGGGAGGACTAAAAGATAAAATAAATGCTATTTTATTAGGAGATTTAAATATTTCTTTACCAGGTGATATGCTAGTAAAATTAGATCGTATGAGTATGGCCAATAGTTTAGAAATTAGATCTCCCTTTTTAGATAAAGATTTAGTAGAGTATGCTTTTTCTCAATCTGGAAATATGAAAGTAGGAAATTTTCAAGGAAAGAAAATATTAAGAGAAGCTTTTTCAAGCCGACTTCCTAAATGGTCTATGAATTTACCTAAAAAAGGCTTTGAAGTTCCTATTGCAAATTGGCTGCAAAAAGATCTTAAAAATATGCTTGAACATGTATGTTTAGCTAAAAACTTAGATAAAATAGGTATTAAAGATCATGCTATGGTTCAAGAGTGGAAAAATTCTCTTTTTGGAGGGAAAAGAGATACTTCATGGAAATTATGGACCTTAATTTCATATTATCATTGGTCAGAGTCCAAAGGCTTCTTATAAGTGAAAGAGATTTTATACAAATTTATCTATTTTCCTTTTCCTATATTTTGGTCTTTAATTTTAATAATATTTTTAATAAAAAAAGAAAATTTATATTTTTACTTAAAAATAATTTGTATAGTTTTTTACATAACATTAACCCCATTATTTTCATATTTTATAGCGCTTCCTTTAAGAATAGGTATCAATGAGTATGTTCATGATGATAAAATAGTATTAGTTTTGGTTCCTACTGGTGGTATATTCAAAGATGCTCAATCTAAATGGCACCCTTCTTCAAATACTGTATTAAGAGTTTCTCAGGGGGAGTTGTTAGCAAAACAGTTAAAGAGACCTTTATTAATTTCAGGAGGTATACTTAATGATGACGGCGTATCTGAGGTTAGTGCAGTAAAAAATATATTAACTTATAAAAATGTTATATATGATGAATCTAGTAAGAATAGTTATGAAACTGTATTTAATTTACGAAAGAGAATGGAAAAAAATAATTCAGAAGAAAAAATTTTAATAGTCACTAGTCCAAAACATACTTTAAGAATGTCACTACTTTTAAGTTCTCATGGGTTTTTAGCTTCTAGTTTTCAAGAAGATTTAAATAATACTATTAATATTTATTCTTTTATTCCCGATGTTAGGAGTATTAATTCTATCAATGCATCTTTATATGAGTATATGGCAATTATTAAATATATATTTAAAAGATATATAATAATTGGTTATTAATTATGAATAAAAATCTTGTTTATCTAGTGTCAGAAGATTGGTATTTCCTTTCACACAGGTTATCTTTGGCTAAAGAAGCACAGAATAAGGGGTATAATGTTCATGTAATTTGCAAAGATACAGGTATGCTAAATAAAGTAAAAGACTTTGGTTTTAAGTGTTATGAACTTAACTCAAGCAGAAACAATACTTCTCTACTTAATTTAGTTAAAGAAATTTTAAATATTAGAATAATACTAAAAAAGATTAATCCTGCGATAGTCCATTTAGTTGCCTTTCGTCCAATTTTATTAGGATTAAGTAGTTTAATATTTTTTAAAAATATAAAAATTATAACCTCTATTACAGGACTAGGTTCAATTTTTTTATCTAAGAATATAAAAGTTAAATTTTTCAAAATTATAATAATACTGTTTCTATCTATTAATTTTAAGAAAAAAAATGTTAATATTATTGTTCAAAATATAGATGATTATAAATTTTGTATAAAAAGCTTACACTGTAGTAAAGATAAAATATTTATTATACGTGGATCAGGTGTGGATACAGAGTATTTTAAATATGAAAATGAGCCTTTATCTCCTCCAATAACAATTACATTTGTTGGAAGGTTGATTAAGGATAAAGGTATTGAAGTTTTATTTGATGCTTTTCATTTAGTAAGTCTGACTCATAAAAATATAAATTTACTTATTGCAGGAAGAATAGATCTTTCAAATCCAAGCGCAATAGATGAAAGCTATATCAAGGGAGAGTTGAGTAAGAATAAAAATATTACTTGGTTAGGAGAAGTGTCTGACATAAAAAAATTATGGAAGAAGTCTCATATAGCAATATTGCCAAGCAGGAGAGAAGGTCTGCCCAAAAGTCTATTAGAAGCAGCAGCATCTGGAAAGGCAATTATCGCAACTGATGTTCCTGGTTGTCGTGAAATAGCTATAAACAATGTTAATGCTATTACTGTTCCACTAGATAATGTTATTAAATTGGCTAAGGCTATAGAATATTTATCAAAAAACCATAAAGTTAGAAAAAAATATGGGTTAAAAAGTCGTGAATTAGTGGAGAAAGATATGTCAGAAGAGTTTATTATAAATAAAACTATTTTCATTTATGAAAACCTATATAAAAGTTTAATTATAACATCATAAGGAAGTAATTATTGGATTATTTAAAAAAAGATATAATCGTGGTTGGGCTAGGATATGTTGGTTTACCGTTAGCTGTAAAACTTGCCAATGCTTTTAATGTAATTGGTTTTGATATATCAGAAAAAAGGTGCAAAGAATTAACTGAATTAAATGATAGCACTAAAGAAGTAACTCGTACGCAACTTAAAAAAGCAAAAAAACTTAAATTAACTTCTAGATTAGAAGATATAGAAAATAAATATATATATATTATTACAGTGCCTACGCCAGTCAATAAGAATAATTTGCCGGACTTATCACTTTTAAAAAAAGCATGCCGATCTGTTGGTAGTATAATGGCAAAGAAAGCAATAGTAATATTTGAAAGTACTGTCTATCCAGGAGTAACAGAAAAAATATGTTCTCCTATTTTATCAAAAAATTCTGGTTATTATTTAAATAAAAGCTATTATATCGGTTATAGTCCTGAAAGAATTAATCCTGGAGATAAAAAACATTCTGTAGATAAAATAGTAAAAGTTGTTTCTGGAAGTAACAAAGAAACAACTAAAATTATAGGTAAAATATATAAATCTATAATTAATGCGGGAATATTTTATGCCAAAAGTATAGAAGTAGCTGAAACAGCAAAAGCCATAGAAAATGCTCAAAGAGATATAAATATTGCTTTTATAAATGAAATAGCTTTGTTATGTCAGAAGCTAAACATATCAGTATATGATGTATTAGATGCTGCAAAAACAAAATGGAATTTTCTACCTTTTTATCCTGGGTTAGTTGGTGGGCACTGTATTGGTGTTGACCCATATTATCTTGCGCATGTTGCTAAGAAACTAGGAGCAAATACTGAGGTAATTTTGTCAGGAAGAAGATTAAACGATAAAATGACAAGTATTATATACAAAAATATTTCAAAACAAATTTCTTTAAATAAGAGAATTTTACAAATAGGCATTTCTTTTAAAGAAAATGTTCCAGATATTAGAAACTCAAAAGCTGCAGAACTGGCTAAACATTTTTTAGACAATAACTATAAAATTGAAGTATATGACCCTATTGTAGATCAGGACGATGTATACAATAGCTATAATATAAAATTATTACAGCCAAAAGGAAACTACGATAGTATAATTATAGCAGTGCCTCATGACTTTATAAATCAGAAAGAAAAGTTAGAAACTTTTACAAAAAAATCTACTATGATATTTGATATTACAGGTAAATATAAAGATATGTTTGCTGATAAAAATATTAAATACTGGTCTTTGTAAATTATGGAAATTATATGTCAAAAATAAAAAAACAATTAGATTATAAAGGTAAAATTAGAAATCATTTTGACCGGTTAGCGCCTGAGAGAGAAGCGTGGATAAAAAAATCGGGTGCTTTTTATTCTGAAGACATTAGATTTATGAAAGAATTAATTATCCCAAACAGTAAAGTTTTAGAGATAGGCTGCGGTAATGGGAATCTTTTAGCGTCATTAAGTCCATCAGTGGGGGTTGGCGTGGATATAAGTAAAGAGATGATTAGTAAGGCAAAAAGTAAATATAAAAATTTAGAATTTATAGAAGCTGATATCGAAGATAAAGGGTGTGTAAAAAATTTAAATAAGGTATTTGATTTTATTGTTATCTCTGACACTATTGGTTACTTTAAAGATATCCAAAAAACCTTAGATATGTTGCACAAAGTATGTAATGCAGATACTAGAATTATTGTTGCATACTATTCCCCATTTTGGGAGCCTATTTTAAATTTAGCGGCACGAATAAAACTAAAAATGCCAGAATTAACAAAGGCACTTTTAAATGAAACAGATATTTCCTCCTTGTTGAATTCTTCTAAGTTTGAAACAGTGAAAAGGCAGAAAAAAATCATATTTCCTTTTAAGTTATTAGGGGTTGGTAGGTTTGTTAATAGGTTTTTATCCTGTTTGCCAATATTATCTCATTTATGTATTAGAAACTATGTAATTGCTCGGTCTTTAAAGGCAATTGCTAAAGATCTACCAACTTCTGCTAGCGTAATTATACCTTGTAGAAATGAAAAAGGAAACATTAAAAATGCGTTAAACCGCCTACCCTTATTCACTAAAGCAATTGAAGTGATATTTGTTGAGGGGCATTCTCAGGATGGAACATGGGAGGAGGTTAATAAAGTAATTAATGATAAAACTTTTATAAGAAAAGGCTTTAAAATGAAAGCTATCCAGCAACAAGGTGTTGGTAAAGCCGATGCAGTATTTTCAGCTTTTAAAATTGCATCTAATGATGTTTTAATAATTCTTGATGGAGATTTAACAGTGCCTCCTGAAGATATTCCTAAGTTCTGGAAAAAAATATCCTCTGGTGAGGGCGAATATATTAATGGTAGTAGATTAATATACCCTATGGAAAATGAAGCCATGAGATTTTTAAACTATATTGCTAATAAGATGTTTTCTATATTATTTACGTGGCTTTTAGGTCAAAGGTATACTGATACATTATGTGGTACTAAAGTAATTAGGAAAAGGTATTTTGATAAAGCATGTGTTAGGAATAAAGATTTAGGAGATTTTGATCCATTTGGTGATTTCTTTATAATTTTTGGTGCTGCTAGATTAAATTTAAAAATGATAGAAGTTCCTATAAGGTATAGAGCAAGAGAATATGGAGAAACTCAAATTTCAAGATTTAGTCACGGCTTTTTATTAATAAAAATGGTCATATTTGCATTTTTTAAATTAAAAGCTATCTAATGAAGCTAGGGTTATTAATATTTTTATTCGCTTTTATAATAAGGTTTATAAATTTATTATTTTTAGACTTAGATGCTGACACTTATCTAATAGAAGATCAGAAGCTTTATTGGGAATGGTCTTTAAAGGGAGCCTATCTCCCTTGGAGTCAGCTATCTAGTATGGCATTAAGTGAAAGAATGCCTGGCTCATTCTGGTTTTTTGAATTTTTACAATGGCTAACAAACAAAAATTTGTTTTTTACCCTAACCTTTCAATCTTTGATTGATGCCTTTACTTGTGTAGTCATATTTAATTGTGCTGGTATGATTAATAAAAAATATCAGCTATTCACAGGTTTGTTTGCTGTATGCTCTCCATTGATGATAATAATTAGTTCTCAAATATTATCGGATACAATATTTATATTTATATTTTCTTGCTTTTTATATTTTTTATTAAAGTTCATATATTTAAAAAACTCTAATTATGTATTATTTTGCTCTGGGTTATTTTTAGGAATATCAGCGTTTATTAGAGCAGCTACTTTCCCACTTTTATTTATAGGCTTACCGATTATATACTTAGCTATTAGATCTCATAATTACTCTAATAAAAAAGCTATAGCTAGCTTATTTATATTCTTTATTATTTCTATTAGTCCTGTTTCATATAGGTTATTTAATAATATATATCAGCATGATACCTATACTCTTACTACCCAATCTGGTTCACACGCGAGTTATTGGATGGTGCCAGGAGTTTTAGCAGTAAGTAAAGGACTTGACAGGAAAGCTTCTATCAATTTTGTAAATAAAGAAATAGCTAAGCATGGAGGACTGATAGGTGATAATTACAAAGACAGTAAATATATGTTGAAAGTCGCACAGGACATTATCTTTAAAGAAAGTATATTTGATATTTCATATAGTTGGCTTAGATCATCATTTTTAAATATAATAGTATCTCCTATTTTAATTGATAATAGAGTTAGAAATATGCAGCACCCATCTTTCGCAAATAATGGAAATATTATAAAATGGGTAACAAGTTTATTTGAGGATAAAAAAGCTTTTATTTATACAACTATTCTGTTTCTATCTTTATTATTGTCACTTTTTAATGGTATATCATTGGTAGTGGGTTTTTATATTTTTGCAAATACCCATATGTATTTATCTATTATTTCATTTTTAATTATTGGATATTTTTGTTTTATAACAGGGCCAACAATATCTCCAAAGTATTGTTTGCCATATGTTCCTATTCTTTTTTATATTCAAGCAATTAGCTTAGATAAATTATTGTCTTTTATAAAAAAAAGACAGCATACTAATAATGACAAATAATTCAATAAATGGGATCGTTGTGACCATGTATCTCGTTTCAAAATTAGAGTTTAGGCTAAAAAATACAGTTCTCGAAAATATATAAGAGCTTGTCATTAAGAATATAATATATATGTGTTCTTTATTTTTAGATTTAAATAATAAAATAAAACTAACGGCGAATAACACCATTAAAATTATTCTATAAAAAGCATTCAACCCTTTAGATAAAGCATGAATAGGGTATTCTTGAGCTTTAGCAATTAAAATGCTAATGTTACCATTTGCAGCCGCAAGCCTCTCATTTTTACTAAGACCTTTATCTGGCATTTCATTTGGCCATCCAAAGCTTGAAAAAGGGTTTGTCCATATTCTTAATGCTCTTATAGAAGGGTAAGTAATCCAGTATTGTACAGGGTTATTATTTATTTTATCAGAAGCAATTTTTGCAAATTTGTTATCTATTTTTATAGGAAAATCTTCTTGATCTAAAATTTTTAATTCTTCTAACAATTTATTTACTTCTAATTGCTCCTCCAAGCTCCCATATGCCCGTTCAGGGATCGTTATGCCAAGATAATTTTTTCTATTTATTCCCCATAAAGCTCCAGGCCTTTCATATTCATGAGTAATCCA
>MDTG01020301.1_pt1 | contig 56587 bp, 51 predicted proteins | sample 811421 | NCBI WGS metagenome assembly MDTG01 (sample SAMN05326645, study PRJNA326480) | marine metagenome | isolation source: seawater | place: Pacific Ocean: South East | collected 2011
AGACGTACTAGGCAATGAGTGGGACCGTGCATACGACCGTTTCTACGCAGCATTCCCAGTACCAAGCGTAGCAAAAGACAAATTCTGGCCTACAGTAACCCGTATCGATGACGTATACGGCGACCGTAACCTAGTTTGTTCATGCCCAGCGGTTGAGACATACCGTGACTAAGGTTTGATTGATAACTGGTAATGAAGATTGTGACAGTTTTAATGAAGTCTGTGACAGTTAATTAAGATTGTGACAATCTAGCTAGTTGAACACTAAAAAGGCGAACCGAAAGGTTCGCCTTTTTGTTAACTCGTTTTTGCCCCAAAACGAGCTAACGAAAATGCTTAAAATCAATTATTAATAACTCAGATAAGCAGCTTCTAAACGTGTAAAAATATAATTGCTTATTAAGGCAAATTTAGGTGTAATGAATACATAATAAGCGCTGAGAAATGCAGGGAAAGCTTACATTACACTAGCTAAGCTGATTAAATTAACTAGGGAAGTGAAAGCCTCCAAAAAGCCTATTTTTTATAAGCAAAGCCATAGCATAAACAACACCAACTCTGACACACCGAGCAGGTAGAGGTTCATTCCAACAAGCGATTATGCAACACAAACTGTGTGTCGCATGAATACTAAAATGTTAGCTATTGTGGAAATTATTGAAGGAGATAAAGATGACTGAAGGTTCACCAGAGAATACCGAGCAACTTGGTTCGATCAATAAAAAGATCGTAGCCGAAGGAGAAGAACTACCCACTGTAACACTTAAAGATGGAAGTAAAGTACAAACAGGTACGGTTGCCACAATGCTCCGCAATGTCGCTTTATACAATGCAGGTGAGCGTGGCGAGGTGGAAGAGCAGCTGAAGATTGCAGTCCCGACCTTGATTAAAGTTGGATTATTTGAGCTATTCTCCGTTGATGAATGGGTTAACGGTCAGAATCCTGGTCGTAGTTTCGTTGGTCTGTGTGCTAAGGAATACTTTGGTATGCAAAGCTAACAGTTGCTGCAACTGACCGCCGTTCCGCGCCGCTTCACAGCGGCACTTGAGCTTAGGCGTTACCGAATAAATACTCTAACGTGTTCCTGTCCAAAAACGAGCTTGTCCGGCCATCTGCTTCTGGCTCATAGCTGCCTGCCAGATAAAGTTCAAACCTATTTATCGGAATTGTAAGATCAAATATGAGCTACTACAACTTACAAGAAAGGCATTTCCTCCCTTCATGGTCGGCCAAGGGGTTGCCGGAGAATGGGTTCTCCGGCGGTATCGGTCTTCTTGATGATATCAACAACAGGCCATTTGTGCTAAGACGCAGGGGATGATGTGGATTGCCCAGAAAGCAGTCCCTTGGCAATCTCCATCGCGTCCTCGTGCGACGAGGCAAGCATTAACGGGTAGCCCCAGAACTTGGCGAAAAGCATTGCAAACGCCTTGATGGCAAGACGTTTGGCTTGGCTGGGTTCAATCAGAATCATGGCCAGAACCAGCTCGCGTAATTCCGCCTTGTGCTCTTTCAACCAAAACGCAGTGCGTCTTTTGTCTTCCGGTGAGTGCGCATGGTCTTCAGCAGGTGCGGTATCGGTCAATATCACGAAGGGTTCGCCGCGCTGCAAATTGGCCTCGAATGCTTCAAAGTCCTTCTCGTGGTCATGTTCCGGCTCATGCGAAAAACTCATCCAGACGAAGGGGAAGTTTGTGCTATTCATCGACATTTTGTACTCCTTTGCTTTTGAGTTGACGCCAGGTGGTCACAATAGCAAGGACACCGGGCAAGGTGATGAAAAAAACGGCGGAGAAAGCAACGTACCAACCGTCGCGAACCCCATCGGCGATCCCGCCGAGAGTATTAAGGACAACCATCAGACTACCGAGAACCAGCGCTACCCACAGCGCCTTGCGGGTTCCGATCAGCGCAATAAGCACGGTGATGATCCAACAACCATAAAATGTGGGGAATACCCACAGTACGTTGGGCTCAAACGTCATCGTCGGCGTTACTCCATGTGCTCTCACAAAGCCGTTGACGTAAAAGAACAACTGGAAGGTGACAAAAAGCACGGCACCTACGCAGGTGGTCAGCCAAAATAGGGCAACCCTGTTCTGTTGTTGGGGAGCCGTAGGGTAGCGTTGGTATAGATTAGATGGGGATGACATAGTTTTCTCTCTTATTAAGTTAGGTATTAGCAAGAGCGAATGTGCTATAAAGGCCACACTCACAACTTGTAGTTCAGTGTTAACATAACGTTGCGCGGTGCGCCGTAGCTTACGGTGTCGAAGTCTCCCTTCTGTAGCGCATACTTCTTGTCGAAAAGATTGTTAAGGTTGACTGACAGATCGAACTTCTGGGTGATGTCGTAACGTCCCATCAGTGATACCAAAGCATAGGAACCCTGTTCCCCACCCAATGTGCTCGTCCCGGTATTGGGCGTTTGGTAGAAGCGACTTTGCCATTTAATCCCGCCACCGAGCGTCAATGAGTGCCAGTCTCCGGGCAACTGGTAGGTATTGAAAAGTTGGGCCGTAGTGCGCGGTAGCTTTGAATTTAGACGCACGCCATCGCCAGCTTCCGCTGTGAAATGAGTGATACCTGCGTAGATGTTCCAACCTAGTGCCAGCTCACCCTGCAAGTCCAACTCGATTCCCCGCGATTTCGTTCCATCAGCGCCCTTATAAGCTTGGGCACCGCCAGGGGTATAGCTTCCGGCAACCACCTGCGCCGCGTTGTTCAGTTTGGTGTCGAACAAGGCCACCGACGCATTCAAACGCCCATCCATGTAAGCACCTTTGAGGCCGATTTCCTTGGTTTTTCCCTTTGACGGCGTGAGCACATTGCCGCTGCTGTCGCGATAGTCGGTTTGCGGATTGAATATGCTCGTGTAGCTGACGTAGCTCGAATAGGTTTTGTTAATGTCGTAGACCAAGCCTGCATACGGGGTGAATTCACCGCTCTTTTTGTAGTGCAATGAGGTGCCACTTACGTCGTTGATTTCGTAGTTACTGAAGCGGCCGCCGATAATGAGTTTTAGCGGATCGACCAGCGAAAACCGGGCTGCGCTATAGATACCGCTCTGCTTGACTCGGGTATGGGTCGGTACCGAAGCCATGGTCTCGAAGTCAGGTCGGGGATGGGCTGGACTCAAGTCATAGACATTGACTGCTGCAGTGCTGACATAGAATGGTGAAATATCCACTTGGCGAGATGTGCGGCGTGAACTTGTCGCCCCCACCACTAAATCGTGTTTGCGCCCCTGCAATTCGAAGGGGCCGCTTGCTATCACATCGAAGGTATTTTGACGACTGCGACCGCCGGATGCCAGCGCGACCGGATAGGCCCCGTAAGGAAAAAAGCCTAGGCCTGTCTCACGATCGGGGCGGCCGACCAGACCAAGCAATTCGGCATCGAATTCTGTGCGGTACTGGTTAGCGGTGGCTTTAATATTCCAGCCATTATCGAAGACATGCGCTATCTCGGCAAACGCCGTCTTGAGGGTGTTGTCCCAGTGGCTCCACTCTTGCGCATAGTTCTTGCCGCGAGAATACTCCGCCTGTGTACCGTCGCTAAACCATAACGGCAAACCACCCCAGGTCGCCCCCTTCGGCATGATGCTCTGATAGTCATAACCTAGGCTCAACGTGGTGTCCTTGGTTAGATCCGCCTCGATGATACCGTAGAACCCTTTCCGCTCCGGCTTGTAGTCGTCGAGATACGAATGTCCGTCTTGATACGTTCCCACGATACGGGCGCGAATACGACCATCTTCGGCCAACGGCATCGATAGGTCGGTCAAGCCCCAATAAGTGTCCCAGCTTCCCGCACCAATTGAGGCGGCTGCCGAGAAGTCACGGGTTGGGCGTTTGCGCACCAGGTTGATGGCGGCCGAGGGATTGCCGGTGCCCGTCAGCAAACCGGAGCCACCGCGCACGACTTCGACCCGCTCGTAGAACGCGGTATTGAGCGAACCAATGCCGCTGCCATTGACGACATCGCCGACGGCGATGGGAATACCGTCGTACTGAACGTTGTTGATCAAGAACCCGCGAGAATAGAAACTCGTGCGCTCACTGTCGGACTGGTTCAACGTGATGCCCGTGGTGTTGTCCAGCACATCCTGCACTGAATTCAACTGTTGATCATCTATGCGCTGGCGCGTGATCACCGTTACTGCATTTGGCGTTTCCTGCAGCGACAGCGGCAGGCCCGTCGCCGCTTCAGTCTCACCCATGGTGTAGGCGTTAGTACCTTCACCTATTACCGTTATAATTGGCATGTTTACCGTTTTCTTAGACGTTTTATTCCCATCCTTGTTTTGTAGTTGCCCTGATTCACTGGCGCATACGCTCTGAGTGCTGATGAGGACTATCGCCGCAACAACAGAGCTAAGTACGGTGCTGGGTGTGCTCTTCTCAATTTCCCCACGAAGCTTCCTTATAGTTTTGCTATAACTCATTTAATAATACTCATTTTCAATTAGAGGCTTTATTTAATAATAAAATTGCCTGGGTGTAATGGTGTAGTTAGGCCTGATTGTTATTCATTTCGGCCAAATATATTTGCCTCACTGTTTTTGGCCTTACTGAAAAATGAATTGACTTGATTTCGCCATGTGGAATCCCCATCGTGCAGGTCGATTGTGCTTTCTTCTGGTCTGCTATTCTTCAACCCAGCGTGCTTGGTTTGCCAAATATGGAATCCGTGATTAATACAGAAAAGGTCTATCCCGTCAGACACCGATATCAAAACCACGGATTCGCTCTGGTTTTGATAGCGGAATTTTAGGCATTAGTGTCTTATAGAGACTTCGCAGCAGCTCCAGCAAGGTAGCCGTGGGGATATTAATTCTGTGAGGGGTTACTGATTGCACCGATGCCAGTGGGCTGTCCATCATTCACCATTGACGAAAGCATGGGAACGATGCTGGCGGGAACTCCTATCAGGTTATGTCAGAAAGCACAATGCCTGGCACAGCAGTCGTTTCCGCGTTGCTCATTCGTTCTGAGATGTATCGAGCAGGTGGTTTACCGACGGCCTTGCGGAACATGGTGACGAAGCCGCTGGCATTTTCGTAACCCAACTCCAACGCTACTGTCTGCACGCTTTCGCCTTTGCTCAGACGTTGAAGTGCAAGGATCACATGCAGTTGTCGACGCCAACGTCCGAAGCTCATGCCGATTTCGTTCAGCAGCAACCGACTCATATTGCGTTCACTCATACCGATGCGGGTAGCCCAGTCCCCCTTCAATGTTTTGTCTGAAGGGCTGGCCAGTAGCATCTCGGCGAGCTGACGTAATCGCGGATCGCGCGGCATAGGTAGATGGAGGTTTTCTACCGGAGCTGCCGCCAACTCATCCAATAACGTAGCGATCAGCCGCTCTTCCCGGCTCCCGAGTTCATACAATTTGGGAAAGCCAGCCACCTTGAGCAACAATTCACGTAGCAGCGGCGATACTGCAATCGTGCAGCAGGTTTTTGGCAGATCCGGTGTGGCATCAGGCTCGACGAACAGGCAATAACATTCCGTTTCACCCGTGCCTCGGGATGAATGGGGCAAGTTTCCCGGTATCCATACTGCACATTGCGGTGGCACAATCCAGACTCCGTCTTCAATTTCGCAGTTGAGAATACCGCGAACGGAGTAAATCAGTTGCGCCTTGTGATGCTGATGACGGGCTTGTTCCCAGCCCTTTGTTACCGATGTAGCGCTCAGAGCAACCACAGGTCGGGGGATGTCATCAATGTCTCGGGCTGTGCTCAGATCGGTGGTTGTAATATTAGACATAGTCAGTTCTGAACCTTGGTCCAACGATGAGAAGGGGATAAATTGTGACCGAATTGAAAAGTATTATGGAGTAATAATGCAATGAGGTCCAACTACGCATAGGAATTTTAGGATTAACTATGCAATCTGTGCCGCCAGTACTGCCCGTCGGAGCATGTAGCGACATCTAAAATTTAGACAAACCTATAAAAAATAGACAAACTCCGGCTTGTCTATTTTTTTGGCCTTTTCATCCTTACTAAAAAGTCCAATGACGATTAGGGGTCAACTCAAGGTCATTTATTACTGTTTGGCTGATTTGAGAAGTGTTGTAATGACAATACAGTTTGCTCGAAGCAGTCGTGGAAACCTTCTTATCTTGCGAAATTTTAGTGACACTTCCGAGATTTTTCACCAATTCTGGCTCATTCTTAAAAGATAGGTTTTTATCGCTTTTGGAGTTCTTTTATGTATGTGGCAGCACTTGAACAGCATCTTCAGGACGTTATCCGAAATGGTTGGAGATGGGGTAGTTGAGGTATTGCATGTTGCGGTTTGCCCTAAGACACACATCCCAACGGTGCAGTTGATGTTACCGTCCCAGCTTAATGAGCAAGATTTCGGGCCATTATTTGACGATACGCAGAGGCTATTACATCAAGCAGTTGAGTTGTCTACTAGGGATCAGATTGAGGATAATCTGTAATGAATATCTTATTTTTATGCACATCGAATTTAAATCGCAGCAAAACAGCTGAAGATCATTTTACAGCAAAAGACCCGTTATGTGTCTATCGCTCAGCGGGTTTGGCCGAGATGGAGTGCAAGCGAAACGGCACGACCTTGTGTAGTGAAAAGTTATTAACTTGGGCTGATGTCGTATTTGTCATGGAGAAGGAACATGTTCGCCGTATTGAAAATTACACTGGGCAGCGCTTCTTGGACTAAGTCATTAACCTAGATATGCCAGACGTATACCAACTAATGACATAAACACAATGCTACAGTGGAAAAAGCATTATTGTGATACACGATTAATTGCGTTCTTACTTCACTTTTAATATTCGTAACTTCAGACTTTTTGATGATTATTTTGACACTCCAAGCCACTTCGACGCTGTTCTTTTGTTAGGCCCTTGAGCAAATATGCTACCAGCTTTTAAATCTTCAACTGAGCTCATTAATATCCTAAATATCGAAATAGTTTGTTAGCAGTAATATCTTCAATAACAACAATAATTCAGAGGCAAAATATTTGGGGTTTGAAAATGATACATGGATATTATTCAGTTTTTTTAACTAATGGTTTCAATGCACAAAGCTATATAAAAATGCGATTTAAAAACAAATTACAGCAGTTTTTACTTTGTTTAAAAAACACTCGCAAAAAATGAAAAAAAGTATCTATACTAGAAACTGTATCGAGCTCAGATATTTCAAGGAGAAAGGAATGAATCGTTTAAGTCGATTGGGAGCTATTATTTCAGTATTACTGCTTTCGGGACTACCACAAGCATATGCTAGCGAAATAGATAGAACAGTGATACCTATAAGTAATGGGAAGTTTGAAGGAAAAATAGGGAAAACATTTGAAACTTCAAAACAGGATTATCCGCAGCCAATTCAGGCACCAAAAGGCGCACCTAATGTCGTAGTGATTTTACTTGACGACTTTGGCTTCGGCCACCCCAGCACCTTTGGGGGGCCAATACCGACCCCTTCAATCGATGAATTAGCTAATCAAGGTTTAAAGTTCAATCGCTTTCACACTACCGCGATTTGCTCACCAACTCGTGCCGCTTTACTGACAGGTAGAAACCATCATCAGGTTGCTTCAGGCACGATTACCGAGCTTTCAACAGGTTACCCTGGTTATCACAGTGTTTGGCCCGATGAAACAGCGACCGTTGCTGAGATATTAAAAAGTAATGGCTACAACACGGCTGCATGGGGTAAATGGCACAATACTCCTGATTGGGAGACAAGCCCTATAGGACCATTTGATCATTGGCCTACAGGACTTGGGTTTGAGTATTTTTATGGTTTTCAAGGCGGCGAAACAAGTCAATGGGAGCCTCAATTATTTAGAAATACCACCCCTGTTGAGCCACCTAAAAAACCGGAAGAAGGGTATCACTTAACGGAAGATCTTGTTGATGATGCTATAAACTGGATAGGCCAACAAGAGTCTATCGATAGTGATAAACCATTCTTTATGTACTTTGCAACGGGTGCAACACACGCTCCTTTGCATGCGCCGCAGGAGTGGAATGATAAATTTAAAGGTAAGTTTGATCAGGGCTGGGATAAAGTCCGTGAAGAGACACTTGCACGACAAAAATCGCTTGGTGTAGTACCACAGAATACCAAGCTGACAAAACGACCTAAAGAAATTAAGGCGTGGGATTCTCTGTCTGCCAACGAGAAGAAGCTATTCAGTCGACACCAAGAAGTATTTGCGGGTTTTGCTGCACATACCGACTATCACGTAGGCCGGTTGCTTGATGCTATCTCACAATTACCCGATGCAGATAATACCATGATTATATTTATTGCTGGTGATAATGGCCCAAGTGCTGAAGGTAGTGCTACTGGTACGCTTAACAATATGATGACTCAGAATGGTATTGCTGACACTGTTGAAGGGCAGCTTGAAAAAATCGATGAACTCGGTGGGCCTCTTCACGAAAATCACTTTCCGGTTGGTTGGGCGTGGGCTGGCTCTTCACCATTCCAATGGATGAAACGAGTACCTTCACACTTCGGTGGTACGCGAAATGGGCTTGTTATTTCATGGCCTAACTATATTAAAGAGCATGGTGGCTTACGATCGCAATTTCATCATGTAATTGATATCGTGCCAACGATTTTAGATGCAGCACATATACCTGAGCCAAAAATAGTGAATGGAGTAGAGCAGACTCCAATAGCCGGTGTAAGTATGTTGTATTCACTAAATGATAAAAATGCTGAAGGTAAGCGTAAGACTCAGTACTTTGAGACTGGTGGTCACCGTGCAATTTATAATGACGGTTGGGTTGCTGCCTCTTTCCACGGTGTGCCGTGGGACTTAAGTGGCTCAGCTGGCTTTGGTAACGATAAGTGGGAGCTTTATAATATTGAAGAAGACTTTTCTGAGGCGGTAGATTTATCGAATAAATACCCAGATAAACTTAATAAGTTAATCTCTATTTTCGATCAAGAAGCAGAAAAATATAACGTTTATCCACTTGATGATCGTTTTGTTGAGCGTGCATCGAACCCTGAACGTCCAAGTGTGACCAAAGGGAAATCAAAATTCACTTATCTACCAGGTACTAGTCGCGTGCCAGAGGGTAGTGCACCTCCTGTATATGGTCGCTCTCACACAATTACTGCAACGTTTAATATGCCTAAAGATGGTGCAGAGGGTGTATTAGTAGCTGTAGGCGGTGGTAGTGCTGGTTATAGTCTATACATTGAAGATAATAAACCTGTCTATGTAATGAATTTCTTCAACGAGGATCACTATTACTTAAAATCTAAGGAGCCATTACCTGCGGGTGAGGTCACTTTGACACTTGATTATATTCAACAAGGTGAAGCTCCGAATGGTGGACAAGCGACTCTTTTAGTTAACGGTAAGAAGATTGCTACCGGTAAGATAGATAAAGTACCACCTGTTCGTTACTCAGCGACAGAAACACTTGATATCGGAAAAGATCTCGGTTCCACTGTTTCACGAAGCTACTATGATAAAGCTCCTTTTGCTTTTACTGGTCAGCTTCACAAAGTGGAGTATGTACTGAAGTAGTTGTTCAACTTGCAAGCCCACATTAGTGGGCTTTGCTTTCCATTAGGATACTAACTTTCAAGCTCCCTACTTTTTAATAAGCAATCAACCTCTGTAACCTTTGCGGGTACAATCGTCAAATAACCTGTATTATGTATTCTTTGATTTTAGATGGTGAGAGCTCTTACTTAACCATCTGATTTTGGTGTTGAAAATTGAAGGTGAAAGAATGTTTAAAGGGAACTTTGTGCGCATTAACATGGCTTTGGCCTGTTTGCTTGTGTTAAATCTTGGGGTTGCTGGTGCTTCGGCTAATGACGATACACCAATAGAGACTGTGGTTGCTGATGCTAATTTCTTAGCGTGTTTACAAGAAAGTGGCTATAAAACGGTGGGTGAGGTGACAAAAATACATTGCAGAGATCGCGGTATTACCTCAGCCAAAGGGCTTGAGTATTTTAGTAACTTAATAAAACTCGACCTCAGCAATGAAGGGGATAGCTTCATCGTTGGTGAAATTGGTGGCATTACAAGTAGGCCTGCCGATAAGAAAGTGCCAAACCAGCTGACCGAAATCGACATAAGTCACAACAGCCAGCTTTTCTTTGTTGATTTAAGCCAAAACAGCCTTACGAGTATTGATGTAAATAACAACGAAGAGTTAATGACTTTAATGCTGAGTGGCAATAAGCTTTCAAAGCTTGATGTAAGCACTAACAGTAAACTTACATGGCTTGATCTTAAAGATAATAAGCTGACAGGTGAATTGACGCTTGTTAATTCTGAACTGTATCAACTTAATCTGTCTGGCAATAAGCTCACAAAAGTAAATATACCGAGTGGTATTCGCAACCTTGAGCTTGCAAATAACCAGTTAAAAAACCTAGATTTAAGCAAGTTCAAGATGCTTAGCGAACTAAACCTAGATGCCAACCAGCTTAGCTCTTTAGACATAAGCCATAATAAAAAGTTAACTGCACTTTACGCCAGTAATAACCACTTAAGCACTATCGATTTAACAGCAAACCCCATGCTTCAAGTGCTCTTTTTGTCGAATAACAAACTAAAAAATATTGATTTACGTGAACATGAAAATTTAGTTGATATCAGCCTTTTTAATAATCCACTACAAAAGGTAGATGTTAGCAAAAGCTATAGTTTAGAGCTGTTAGAACTCGACAGCCGTGTTGAGTGCATGGGCATAGGCTGTGCAATGAGGTTTGATGGATACTAATAACGAGTTAGCGCGCTGCTAGTGGAAAGGAGCTTTCAGCCGACAGCTATCAGATTCAAAATAAAAAAGCTTTAAGCCATAAGTTTTAACTTAGATTGTAGCTGCATATAGTTAAAGCGAAATGCCGTAATGTAGGCGTGAAATTTATTTCGCGCGAAGAAGTTAGAGTAAAGTCAAATAGAAAGACCTGGCCCCATCTGTTTGTTAATATTTGCTGGTTGCTTAAAAAATTATGAAAAGGGAATAAATATGTTCTGCTGTAAAACACTCATCAAATTATTAATGAGCGTGTCTATTATTTTTGGTTCATCTTGTTATGCGAAGCAAGATGTTTATTTTGGTACAGGCTCAGTATCTGGTGATGGTATTTATCATTCGGTTTTAGATAAAAAATCAGGAAAGTTATCTGAGCCAGTTCTTGTTGCAAAAATCAAAGAGCCGAGCTTCTTAGCCAATCACCCAACTCTGAATGTATTATATGCAGCAGCGACAATAGACAAAACGCCTGTAGTAGCAGCATATAGCAAGCTAACTAACGGAAAACTTGCTTTGCTTAATCATGTTTAAATTGGTGACGGTAGTGGGGCACACATCGCTGTTCACCCTTCTGGGCGCTTTTTATTAACAGCTCAGTATGGCGGCGGCTCTGTGGCGGTATTTGCACTTGCTGCTGACGGTAAAGTTATCAAACGTAGTCAGTTAATAGAGCATACTGGTGGCTCAAAAGTCGTTAAAGATCGGCAAAATAGTCCTCACCCTCATTGGGTTGGTTTTTCACCTGATGCAAAATTTGCCTTTGTTCCAGACTTAGGGTTGGATGCTGTAATGATCTATCGTGTAGCAGACAATGCAGCTGAATTAATCGGGCATGGACAAGCGGATACAATAGCAGGAGGCGGTCCAAGGCATATGCGTTTTTCTAAAAATGGTCAGTTCATTTATTTATTAAACGAGTTGGATTTAAGCATTTCTACCTTTACGTATGATGCACAAACTGGTCAAACTAAACGAGAGTTTGTAGTGCCTACGTTAGGCAAAGCAATTAAAGAGCAGGAAGACTTTAATTCAGCTTCAGAAATTCTGGTACATCCAACAGGTAAATATGTGTATTCAGCTAATCGCGGTCATGATTCTGTGAGTGTATTTGCAAGCGATGAGTCAACTGGCTCTTTAAGACTACTTGAAACAGAACATGTTCGTGGTGCGTTTCCTCGTAATATTAATATGGACCCTGAAGGAAAGTGGTTATTAGCGGCAGGTCAGCATTCTAATACTGTGGCTGTATTTAAGATTGAGCAAACAACAGGGTTACTTCAGTATAGAACCAACAGTACAGTAAATGTTCCTGAACCTACTTGCATCTTGTTTAATTAAAACATAAAGGGGTTTGGTGTTTCTTTTACCTAACCCCTTTATCAACCCAGAACTGACAATATGCTGTTAGCAGCTATTGAATCAAACTCACTTGTTTAACGTAGGTGTCAGTTTGCAAACCAAAGTGGCCTAGTACGTAAGTGTAGGTGGCATTTTCATTCCATAATCGGCTGCTGTGAATGCCGTACACATAGCAAGTGCCAGTTGAGCAGACGATTTGATCAGAGTAGCTTTTTATTGAATACACTTTGTCGCCTAATGCTTCTCCATAAATACTGTTTAATAATGGGCTGCCAACCGATAAGCCATAGTAACCACATGTGTTATTCCACACATTGTATGGGTAAACACCACAACTAAGCAGGCCGCGCGCGGCACCTGCAACACCTACAAAGGTATCAACATCTGATGCCATTGCTAACTTATAAATTTGCTGGGCTGCGAGTGTTACACCCATTGAATGGCCGATAATATCAATCTTACCTGTGCAAGATTGGTTGATTGCAGTAAGAATGGCGTTACGCACTGGTGTTTCTTCACTGCCATTATGATCGTTGCAGCTCGCGCAAGATTTAGATCCCCAATCAGGGGTGAAAATTTCACTGTCGGCGTAACCTTTTCGTTTTAATTCATTAATTGTGTTACTCCAACTAGAAGGGGAGGAGGTATTTCCATGTACAAGTACAACATTATCTCTGCATGCTGCAAGAGCCGTTGTGCTCATACCTGCGCATAGCGTAATCATCGTCAATAGGCGTCTCATTGTGTATTCTCCTGTTTAACATTTATTTTACAATGTATGAAGTTTAAACAGGGCAGGATATAGTACTTTCGTGCAGCGGCACTATTTAGCATTGTGCAATGTATGAGTTTATATTTTACTAGCACTGTAGGCGTGAAATTTATTTCGCGCGATGAACAAAAGAGCTATCAGCTATCAGCCGTCAGCTATCAGATTGAAAGTTAGCAAGTTAGAGAGAGTAGAGGGGAAAGCAACTCGAGTCTTGTCCTCACTTTTTTCTCCTAAAATCTAATAATTTGTACTTAAAAAACGCCCAAAAGTTAAATTATTGTAAATATTTTCTTGCTTTCGTACCTGTTTGGTCTATGTTTTTGGTCGGAGGTCACTCCTCCAACCTGATAGATAAGATTACAATCAACAGGAACACACATGAAAATAAAAACACTCTCACTAGTGCCAGCTTTAATGTTGGCAGCGGGTATCAGCCACAATGTTTTTGCTGCGCAAGGAGTCGCATTTGTGCACGGTACAGGCCAGCAAAGCGATGCGTATAATGACTATTGGACAGGCAGCTTTGTTGACACAGTTCGCCAAGGTTTGCCCAACAGTAGTAATTACACGGTCATTAATTGTGACTTTGATCAGTACATGTGGGCAGATGCTGCATCTGGCTGTTTAGCTGGGCAGCTCACTACATTTATCAATAATAAAAACATCACTGATTTAACCCTGATCACCCATTCTAATGGCGGTAATGTGGTGCGTTGGATTTTATCTAATCCAACATGGGATAGCCGTTATCCAAATATTATTAGCAAAGTAACGCGTACTATTGCACTGGCACCTTCAAGTGGTGGCACGCCTTTGGCTGATGCGGTTATTGCAGGTAATTCGTTCGAGCAAAGCTTAGGTTGGCTTTTGGGCTACGGCAGCGATGCAGTAAAACAACAGCAAGTATCTTGGATGGCGTCGTATAACGCACAATGGCTGAATGGCACTCCAAACCGCCCAAGTTTACCGTCTCGATTCGAAACTGTGGTGGGCAGTGATGTTGAATCAGCTGTATGGGATAGCGACAGCTATTGCGGTGGTTACCAAAACCAAGTGGGTCTTGAAGTAACACAAAACTGGTTAGACAGCTGCTCAGATGGCTTTTTAAATTGCAGTTCTCAGTCGTTAGCTGGGGTAGTGTGGTTTACCGATAAATCACGGACCCAAGGCAGTGAGCCTTTGAGTCATCAGCAAAGTCGACGCAACTGCTTTGGCTTGCCAAACATGCTTAAAAATCGAATTTAGGAGCTAGCTATGATTAATAAGTTAACCACACTTACAGCTGCAATCATGCTTGTAAGCACAGCAGCACAAGCAAATGATCAAACGGTTTATCAGTTTCCTCAAGTTCAACCTGCGTTAGGCGCTCAGCTGCAAACACTTGAAAAAGACAGCGTTGAGTATTGGCAGAAGGTTTCGGGCAAGGAACTTAAGCGAGGTGTGCCAGTATTTGTAAACCAAGCTGATAACTTTATTCGTATCGCGCCAAAAGCACGTTTTGATAATGGTGAAGTATTTAAGCCTCATGGCTTACAGCTTGATAAGCTGTCGGTACGTGATGACAACTTTAGACAAATGCCAATGCAAACAATGGTAGCACAAGAGCAAATGGAAAATGCTGGGTTTAACGATGGTAGTGTTGGGTTAAAGCTTGGTCAGGTCAATGGCAAGGCAATGTTAAGAACAAGCCAAGCACTTAACGACAACGACACCTACTTGCTGCATGTGATTGAAAAGGGCTCGAGTAATGCTTTGCATGCTAAATCGCAGTTTAAAGTAAAAGATCATCAACAACGTGTCGCTATGCAGCTCAGTATGGGCAAAAAACGCTTTAAAGATAGCGATGTGCAGTTAACACTTTCAAGCCCAGATGGCGAAAAGCTTGATGTGCGTTACGAAAATGGTGAAGCCGTATTTAATTACCCACTTGAAACCTTAGGTGCAGTAAATGGTTACTATGAGCTTGAGGCTAGTGTAAATACTAAAGTGAATGGTCAAACTGTTAAACGCTCTATAAAAATGCCATTTGTACACAGCATGCAAACCATCAGTATGGATAAAGCTAAAGTGACAGCGCTAGGCAACAATAAATATCAAGCCAAGGTGCCAGTGCAAGTGACCGAATCAGGCCGCTTTGCTATTCGTGCAACCTTAACTGGTAAAGGTGATAAAGGTGAACGCATTAAACTAGCAACGGTTGAAGTTGCAAAACAGATTGATAGTTATGGCAGTTTCACGATGCCTTTCGCGGTCACTAAAGCAGCCAAAGCCCCGTTCGAGCTGGTGGATATTGAGCTTACCGACCAAACGCGAATGTTAAAGTTTGCAGGGGAATAAAGGGGAGTTCTTATCGTATGTTGGGTGGAGCGAAGCGAAACCCAACAAGTTAGCGAGCTGCTAGGGGAAGGCGAAAAAGTTGTAAGCTCTGACCCCGATTGTGCCTGCATATAGTTAAAGTGAAATACTCACCCGTAGGCGTGAAATTTATTTCGCGCGTAATCAATTCTGCTTTGCTCTATGTAGCGCGAAGCGCCTCGGTGTACTCTGTGGTTCAATATATTTTGCACAAAAAGAAGAGAATGAGAAGTGAATGAGTAACCCAACAAAACCATCAAATTTGTTTTTAATAATACCTCTTAAGCGCAGCGCCTCTTTCCTCTTAGTGAAAATTATTTCTCTTTAGTTCATTTGCTTTGGGAAGTTAAAAATATGCTCAGTTTGAATTTGAACACAAACAAATATCTGTTTAGTTGGTTGTTTTTGTGTTTATTATAGAAATTAAACAATAATAAAGTTTGAGCTAATAAGCTCACCAAGGATGGTTATGCCAGATATGTATTTTGGAATGATCGCCAATCTAGGCGTTGTTCTATTACTCGTTTTAATTTTAAAAACACTCAATGAAGTTACAATAAACCTAACTTGGTTGCTTGGAACTCTTTTTATTCTATTTTGCTATTTCTTGGCCTTATTCAAAGGTAAAGAACTCATCTCACTGGATTTAGTCTTTTCAGATCTTAAATGGAATTGGTCAGGGAAAATAGTCGCTATTACTGTTTGGGCCTTAGTTTTAGCTTCATTAGCCGCTTTTAAAAGTGACTTTAAAATCAAGGAGGCAGGTTTTACTTTTAGTCAAAATGAAGGCTCTATAAAGCCAGCAATGCTTGTTTTAAGTTTGTTTATAGCATTGCAAGTTATTGTAACGCTTAGCCTAGGCGATGGACCAAATTACGACTTTGAAACATTACTCTATCAAGCTCTTATCCCAGGACTCGATGAAGAGCCAATGTTTAGAGGTGTTTTACTATTTTGTTTTTCATTGGCTGTTGTTTCATCGCGAATTAATTTCTTTGGCTCGCAAATAAACATTGCAGGCTTACTTTTAGTTTTATTATTTGGTCTAGTTCATGGTGTTATGTATATCGATGGTGAGTGGCATTTGTCTGCATTCAGAATCGTATTAACTGGGAGTTATGGATTTATTTTGCTGTGGTTAAGGGAGCGTACTGGCAGTCTTGTTTTTCCAATTGTAGCGCACAATATGGTGAACTTTGTTGGGCAGTTAGTTTAGTGCTTGAACGTAAAGGAAATGTACCTTCAAGTAGATAGGTTGGCTTAATGGAAAAGTAATGGCAGAATTGTGTTTTAAAAATGGAAACTTAAATAATGGATTATAATCAGCCACTTTCGAAGCACTCCCTTGATTTAAACCTGAGCGACCGACTTTGGTTTAGGTTTTCAACTTTCTATAAAAAGCCCGTTTTGCAGGCTGATTCTAATACAAAACTTATGTCGATACCGGGCTTAGCTGTGTTGTCGGGTGGAGCTGAGTTTTTGTTTTTCTTTATGACTATCGCTATTGCTGTAATGAGCCTAGTGTTACAAGAAATGATGCAGCCGGTATCCGCTTTTGTGACTAGTGTGAGTTGTTACCTTTGTGTATTTATTACCAAGCGAATCATGATTTATAACAAGTTTGGCTTTGGTCGTAAGTGGGTTATGAGCATATCAAAAGACTCACTCGAAATAGATAGGCAAGCAGTAAAGGGAAAAGCTTCAAAAATTTTGCATATCACTAAAGACGATATCAAAGAAATCGTTTTTAATTATACTTTTCATGGCAGAAGTGGCCGTATTGTGGACGATAAAACGGCCAATTTACACGCTTGTGAAATTCATCAAAAAGATGGCAAGGTTGTTACACTAGATAATATGCGAGTGGGTCTTTTTGATGTGTTATATCTTTTAAAATTCTATCAATACCCGCTGTTCTTTAAAGGCACGACTGCAGGTGGTGCTGGTAATATTGTGATTTTGATTATGCGGCTAATTTCTCTTTCTGCGATCATTTCGGCTCTTGTAATGTTGGCTTTTAATTTAAAGTCATAAAGGTGAGCTATTTATAAAGTTATCAGACTTAAAGTACTTAAGTTAGCGAGTTGTAAGGGGAAAGATACGAGTTTCGAGGGACAAGATGCGAGGTGTAGGAGGCGTTTTAACGCCGAACAAAAATGGAGAAATTAGATATCAGTCGTAAGAAGTCAGATTAAAACAAAAGAGCTTTAAGCTTTTAGTTGATTGTGCCTGCATATCGCTATGGTTAAACACGTTACTGTAGGCCTGAAATTTATTTAGCGCGATGATCTATTTAAAACGCTCAATGCCAGAAAACACCTACAAACCATTGCTACGCAAGATAAAGTTGCGGCACAATTTGTTTACTTGCAACTCGATCTCTAGACCCTTTCACAAGTATTCTTTTACAATACATAAAATGACTTAATTCAGAGAATGCGTTGAACTACTTGGCTCACCTTTATTTAGCACAACCGACGGCTGATTCACACTTTGGTAATCTGCTGGGTGATTTTGGTGGACGTCGATATTCAGAGCAGTTATCCGATGCGGTTAAAAATGGCCTTGAAAATCATTATTTGGTTGATAGGTTTACCGACTCACATCCACTTGTAAAAGAGGCTAAGCAGTATTTTTCGCCAGCGCGTAAACGCTTTGCCAGTGTTGCAATTGATGTGGCGTTCGATCACTTTCTTATTCAGCATTGGCAGCGGTTTAATAACCTACCATTGGCTGATTTCAAACAGCACAGTTATGGCCTTTTAAATGCGCGCCAAGCCATGATGCCTTCACGCATGCAGCAAGTTGTTACCAGTATTACAAACAATGATTGGTTTAAAGAATATGAAACGCTTGATGGGGTTAGCCTTGCCCTTGATAACATCGCCAGACGTATTCGTTTTACCAACAACTTTGCAGGAGCCGCTGAAGATATTGCCCGCCATTATCAACAGTTAAACGCTGTGTTTTTAGCGTTTTTCCCCGAGCTGATTGAGCATGTTAAGCAAGCAGGGGTGGAAAAGCAGCTTTAAGCTATCAGCTTTCAGACTCAAAACCCAACAGATGAGCTGAAATGCTCACCCGTAGGCGTGAAATTTATTTCGCGTGTATTGAATACTGTTTTTCTCTGTGCAGCGCGAAGCGCCTCGGTGTACTCTGTGGTTCAATATTTTTTGCACAAAGAGAAGAGAGTAAGAAGTAAATGAGTAAGCCACCAAAACCATCAAATTTGTTGTTAATAATACCTCTTAAGCTTAGCGTCTCTTTTCCTCTTTGTGATAATTACTCCCACAATGGTTCATAAACCGATTTGCCTCTTACCTTAAAATATGAAATGGCTGATATCTTGGCTGCTTGTTGCGGTTATATAGTCGATTAGTGATAGCTAAGTAAATTCTAAGGCGCTTACGAGCTCGTTTTTTAACTGAGCTGAACTACCCTTTGTAAAGCAAGTAAGCCTTAAATTAATACTTACCTCAATCGCTGTACTTTGAACATAGCAATGTAATGTAGCAACCGTGAGGGAACAATAATGAGCAAACCTATAATTGCAGCCGTTTCGCCGAAAAAAGTCACCTTAGAACAGGGGCAAGAGTATTACTTTGTGCCTGTGGGCGTTCTAAAAACCAGCCATTTTGTGACGGCTCACATGCCGGAACCGATTTCAAACCCAAAGCATTTACAGCAGAAGAGTCGGGCGATGCCTATTTATGCCAATGTAAGCACACTGCCAATGCGCCATTTTGTGATGGTAGTCACAAACAATTTGATCAAAGCCTAGTTGGTCAAGAAGGGCCGGGCGTGCAAATTCAAGCCTCTGATTCGCCAGTTGCTACAGCAACTAAAGAGGAACCTACCGTTGAGCTTATTCATCAATTAGCTCGAGAAGGATTATCAAAGCTTGGTCATCATGGTCCTATGGTGTCGATGGGGGTGCCACGATATCAATTACCTAAATGGGATGACTTACAGTTGATGGTCGCACAAATGGCAACGCAACCTTTAATGGAAGATGTAGCTGTTAATACTGAGCTTGTGGTTGGCCCGCGAGCGAAAAAGCCATTAAAACTGGCTATTCCGCTGTTTGTTTCTGATATGAGTTTTGGTGCTTTATCAGAAGAAGCCAAAGTTTCCTTAGCGAAAGGAGCTGAACTTGCTGGTACGGGTATTTGCTCAGGTGAAGGCGGTATGCTTCCTGAAGAGCAGCAAGCCAATTCACGCTATTTTTATGAGTTAGCAAGTGCAGGCTTTGGTTATAGCGAAGATAAATTAAAAAACGTGCAAGCCTTTCATTTTAAAGGCGGGCAAGGGGCAAAAACAGGCACGGGGGGGCATTTACCGGGCAACAAAAATGTTGGCAAAATCTCTGAGGTTAGAGGAATTGAAGCGGGTACTTCGGCGATTTCACCACCAACATTTAAAGATTTACACAGTGCGGCCGATTTCAAAAAGTTTGCTGACAGAGTGCGCGAGGTAACGGGTGGTATTCCAATCGGATTTAAACTAAGTGCTAATCATATTGAGAAAGATATTCAATTTGCACTTGATGCAAGTGCCGATTACATCATTCTTGATGGTCGTGGTGGTGGCACGGGGGCAGCTCCTGAGATCTTTAGAGATCATATTAGCGTACCAACTATTCCTGCACTTGCCAGAGCAAGAAAGTACTTAGATGAACAAGGTGCAAGTGATGTTACTTTGATCATAACAGGCGGCTTACGCTTGCCGATTGATTTTGTAAAGGCGCTTGCCCTTGGTGCTGATGGGGTGGCGATTTCGAATAGTGCAATGCAAGCAATTGGCTGTGTTGCTGCGCGTATGTGTAATACCAATAACTGCCCAGCAGGGATTGCCACACAAAAGCATGATTTACGTCAGCGCTTAAATATTGAAAAGTCAGCAAATCAATTGAAGAACTTTTTTGAAGCTTCAACTGAGTTAATGTCGGTTATGGCAAGGGCATGTGGTCATGACTCTTTAGCTAAGTTCAATGCTAATGATCTAGCAACATGGCACAAAGATATGGCGTTGTTATCTGGTGTTAAGTATGCAGGTGTTGGAATAAGTTAGCGAGTTTCTAGAGGAAAGTTAGCGAGTTAGAAAGAGTAAAGGGGAAAGGTACGAGTTCCGAGGGACGAGATGCGAGTTGTAGGAGGCGTTTTAGCGCAGAACTGGTAGCAGCGGGTTTACCCCGCGTTATCAAATAAAAATACTCAAGTTAGCGAGTTGCTAGGGGAAAGAGTAAAGAAGCTATAAGTTTTTAGTTGATTGTGCAGGTCTTTGAATCCGAGTTATAGGAGGCGTTTTAACGCTGAACAAAAAAGTCGATTGGATAGGGAGCCCCCTTTTACGAATCCAAAACCAACACTATGCTGCTAGCACCTAGCACCTAGCACCTAGCACCTAGCACCTAGCACCTAGCACCTAGCACCTAGCACCTAGCACCTAGCAACTGTAATCATTCCTACGCGATATAAAATCGCGGCTACACTCTTGCTAACTCATCCTATTTAATCGTCTGGGCCTTTTAGGGTAAATACTAAATGCCTGCGCATGTCTTTTAAAATCACACCTTTTTTCAGCATTGCCCCACTTAGGCGTTTTTGCCATTTTAATAGCTCTGGGGTCGCTGCATCGAGTGATTGCTGGTTTTCAAATTGAAAACACAAAAGCAATGAACCAGGGAATAAGTGGTATTCCACATCAAACCAGCATTGCAACATGCCTTCAAGCTCAGCGCGGCCTTGCTCTTCAAGGGTATCGGCAACATTTAATACAAGGGCTTGCTGTTTTAATTGTACTTTAGAAAGCTTTTTCATTTAAAAACCAAAATCGAGTCGAAAAACTAATTATACCTAAGCTTTATGTTTGGCGGAATGCATTACGCCAGTCTCGCGGTGATAAACCAAACTGAGAGCGAAAATGATGGCGTAAAGTAACAGATGAACCAAAGCCGTATTGCTCGGCTAAATGTTCTAGTGGTAAATCAGTTGACTCAAGAAGTCGCTGTGCGTGGTTTAAACGTTGATTTAATAGCCATTGCCCAACGCTCTGCCCTGTAAGCGATTGAAAATGGCGGGTAAAGGTGCGTCGGCTCATGTGCATTTGCTCTGCGAGTGTATCAATCGTATGGTTGCTAGCTAAGTTTTCTTGCATCTGTTCAAGTAAGCTTGCTAAACGCTCATCAGCAACACTTTCGGGGACGGGTAGGGCAATAAATTGTGTCTGCCCACCAGTGCGATACGGAGCCGTTACCATCATTCTGGCAATAGCATTAGTTTGCTCGCTTCCTAAAAATTTGCGAACCAAATATAAGCAGCAATCAATAGCTGCTGCTGTTCCTGCCGATGTATAGAGCTGGTCATGTTCAAGGTAAAGTACTTGATTGTTAAGTTTCACTTTTGCAAAGCGAGCTTTAAAGTCATCGCTGTATGCCCAGTGGGTGGTTGCTTCAATATTATCTAAAAGCCCAATGTGTGCTAACGCATAAGCTCCTAAACAGAGCCCTACAATAATAGCGCCACGGCTATGAGCGTTTAGCAAACTGGTTGCTAATTCTTTAGAGGGGGCTGTTTCAGGGGATGGCCAAGACGGAATAATTATAATATCTGCCTGATCAAATTTTGTTATTGAGTGGTGCGCTTGAATATCAAACCCCGCACTTGAGGGCATTACCTGTTCACATTCGCTGCACACTGTTAAATTAAATTCTTTGATACCTGCCGAGCGAGCGCCCTCACCAAACACCATACATGGTACTGCAAGATGAAATGGGCTGATATTAGGAAATGCGAATACTGCAACATTCATGGTAAAGCCTTATTAAACACTTTGGCCCAATATTATCGATAAATGGTATTTGGGTCACTGTTTGATACGTTAAAAATTCAGCAAACTAGGGTTCAATAAAATGAAAAAGGGCTCATACAATGACAAACACAGCATTACTAATTATCGACTTACAGAATGATTATTTTGAAGATGGTGCATTTCCTTTATGGCAGGCTAAACAAGTAAAAGATCAGCTAGTAGATGTGATCAAACAAGCAACAGAACGCGGAGTTTTACCTATTCATATTCAGCATGTTGCTGATCCTTCTCAGGGGTTAGCGCCATTTTTTAATGAAGGTACAGAAGGTGTTGATATTCATCCTGATATTTTAAAAGCAGCACCAGAAGCCCCTGTGGTTGTAAAACACTATGCTGACAGCTTTCATCAGACCAATTTAGAAGATGTATTAAAGCAACATGGAATTAAAAAACTTTTGATCGCAGGCATGATGACGCAAAACTGTGTGACTCATACTGCTATCTCAGAGCAAGCTAAAGAGTACGATTTGGCAGTTATAACGGATGTGAGCACCACAGTATCTGAAATGCTACATTTAATCGCACTAAATGCGCTTGCCCCACGAGTAAAACTGTTAGACGCAAAGCAAGCCTTGCTTAGTTTGCAAAGTAGTTAATATTTGCAAAGGCCGAAATAACATCTTTGGCAAATGCAATACGGGGGTGCTTTAGTGCCCCTTTGTTCCAAACTAAGTAAATTATGTTTTCTGGGCCTTCGGGCCCTAGTTGCACAAGCTCTCCGGCTTTTATCTGATCGCGACATAGGTAATCGGGTAATACAGAATAGCCAATGCCTGAGCGAATAATATTGCTAATAGCACGTATATCTGGGCAAATAGCAATGACGTTTGAGTGGCATTTTGCGTTGAATACAGCTTCAAAGTATTGTCTTATCAAAGGCAGCTCTTCATCATAAGCAACGACATTGTAGCTAGAGAGTAAATCTGCGGTAATGGTGCTGTCTTTGATTTCTCGGCCATGTAAACGGTTCATCACCAAAATTAGCTTTTCTTTGTCGAGCACTAGGCTATCAAATAGTGCTGGATCAGGCGCTGATGCGGCAATAGCAATATCTGCAGTACCTGATTGTAATGCGTCAAAAATACTCACCTTATTACCAATATGCAGAACAAGGTTCACATTGCCAGATTGCAGTAAGTTGGCAATTTGTGGCCCTGACACACTACTAATATATTCGGCAGGTCCTGCGATATTTATAGTGCCATGTGCGGCATCAGAACGTGCCCGTATCGACATGATTTTTTGCTCTAATATATCGATATGACCAGAAACCTGAAGCGCTAGATCATGTGCTGCTGCAGTGGGGGTAACACCGCGGGCTTTGCGCTCAAATAAAGGTTTACCAACTACAGCTTCCATTGCTTGAATGTGTGAGGTTACCGAAGGCTGAGATAAGCCTAAATTAGCCGCTGCCTTCGTAATATTTTTACAACGATAAACTTCAACAAAGGTTTTTAATTGCGTGAGATAAGACATGTAACTGTACGAGCCATAAATATTCTGATTGCTCCTCTTAATTTATCCGAATTCTACTCGCCCCGCAAACCAACTATGATGGCTTCACTTTCTAAGAGGACGAGTTATGAAAAAGATATTACAGCGACTAACGCTTGTTGCTGCATCAACTATGTCGATGTTTGCAGTGGCGGGTGAAGGCGAAGTTTTGGTTATTTTATCAAGTGAAACAACCATGGATTTAGCTGACGGCCAGAGTATTGAAACAGGCTACTACCTAAATGAGTTTGGTGTGCCTGCGAAAGCATTAGTCGATGCGGGTTATGAGCTTGTACTTGCAACACCCAAAGGTAATGCGCCTCAAGTAGATAAAAAATCAGTGAGTACCGATTACTTTGATGGTGATGAAGCTAAAATGCAGAGCATTCAGCGTTTTGTAGCATCGTTACCTGATATCAACGACACCGCGAGTTTAAGCGAAATTTTAGCGGGTGACTTAAGCCAATATGAGGCTGTGTTTATCCCAGGCGGCCATGCACCTTTAATTGATTTAGCAAACAACCCAGAAGTGGGTGAAATTTTGCGTCACTTTAATAAGCAAGGTAAACCAACAGCGGCAATTTGCCATGGCCCAATTACATTGTTGTCGGCACAAGTTCAGCCAAATTCTTATTATCAAGCGATAAAAGATGGCGAAAAGGCAGCGGCCAATAACTGGATTTATGACGGTTATAAAATGACTATTTTTTCAAACCCTGAAGAGCGTGTTTTTGAAAGCAGTTTAGAAGGTAAAAAGCTTAAGTTCTATCCCGCTATGGCAATGGAAAACGCCGGTGGAAATATGGCATTCGCTAGTGAGTGGCAGCCAAACGTGGTTGTTGACCGCGAACTCATTACGGGGCAAAACCCGTTTTCAGATAAATTATTAGCAGAAAAGCTTTTAGAAATGTTAGCTAAGTAAATTAGCTAATTAGCAATTTAAACCTAATTTAAGGGGCATTTAAATGTTGAACTTTATTTATAAAAATCAAACCGAAATTTTGTTTGGTAAAGGTCAAATGAGAGAGATCTCTTCACGTTTACCAGAAAACGCTAAAGTACTATTACTTTTTGGTGGTGGCTCAATAAAGAAAAATGGCGTATACGACCAAGCTATGAGTGCATTAGCCGATGTTGACGTTATAGAGTTTGGTGGTGTTGAACCTAACCCAACATACGAAATACTAATGCAAGCTGTGGCAACTGCTAAAGAGCAGAATGTTAACTTTATTCTAGCTGTTGGCGGTGGCAGTGTTATTGATGGCGCTAAGTTTGTTGCAGCAGCTTATAACTTTGCAGGTGAGCCGTGGGATATCCTTGTTAAAGGTGCTGAGTTTAGTAACCCGTTACCTATCGGTGCGGTATTAACTTTACCTGCAACTGGCTCAGAGAGTAACGGTAACTCAGTGGTTACTAAAAAAGAGACGTCACAAAAACGTGCTTTTTCATCACCGAGTGTGCAACCTGTTTTTGCAGTACTTGATCCTGAATATACTTTTTCGTTACCAGAACGCCAAGTAAGCAATGGTGTTGTAGATGCGTTTGTACACGTTATTGAGCAGTACTTAACTTACCCAGTAAACGTGCCATTACAAGACCGCTTTGCAGAAGGTATTTTACAAACCTTGATTAGCGAAGGGCCTAAAGCTCTGAGTGAGCCGCAAAACTATGATGTAAGAGCCAATGTTATGTGGTCGGCTACAATGGCACTGAATGGTTTGATTGGTCAGGGTGTACCGCAAGATTGGTCTACGCATATGATTGGTCATGAATTAACAGCACTTTACAATCTTGATCACGCCCAAACGCTGGCGATTGTTTTACCTGCGCTAATGCATGTTCAAAAAGAGCAAAAGTCTATTAAAATACAACAGCTTGGTGAGCGAGTATTTGGTTTTAATTATAGTGATGAAGCCGAACAAATCGATAAAACGATTAAAGCAGTGCAAGACTTCTTCGAAGCCATGGCTGTGAAAACACGCCTTGCTGACTATGACCTTGATGAACAAGCAATCGATGCGGTTGTTAAAAACTTAGAAAAGAATGAAATAACGACGCTAGGTGAACATGGTGACATTGACTTAGTAAAGGTTAAGCAGATACTAGCGCTTGCACTTTAGGGCTTAAATTTAAAGGCGTAACATAGTTTGTTACGCCTTTTTTAGTGCTTAAAAAATCGATTTACTTGAACGATTTAATGCCGCGATGAAAGAGCAATATCAGCTACGTTACCCTGATAAATAAACTAACGTAGGTGAGTGTTCACTATTTCATTGAGCGCCATGCAAAGGTCGAAGCGGCAACGACAATCGCAATAGAAATGCCAAGGTAAAGGGTTTCTATTGTGCCGCCAAACTCAACGGCGTGCTCTAAAAATAGAATCACTAAAATGACAGATGTTACCTGTACTAAGGTAATTTTTAAGTCATGAAAATCTTCGATATGAAAGGCGGCCAAAAACTGGCTACTCTTTGTGGTTGCAGGCGAAATGAATAGCCGGTACAGGCTGATGGTAATAACTTGAAGAGTAATACCGATAAGTAATAAGTCGAGAATTTTTAAAAGCTCGACTATCATCTCTTTCCCTCCCTTAGCAGAGTCAGGCAATGATATAAGTGTCGTTTTAACAACATTAAAAACGATGTTCACACAGGTTATATAAACAAGTAATGACGAAATTGCTGTAGTGATAATCGCGATGATGACTAAAAACCGGCTATTTTGAAAAAGGCGCTCCATATCAGCTCACATATATAAATTTCTTTGTTATACGAAGCTTAGCTGGTTTTTCATTAAATACAGCACGTTCATTGGCTAAGGGGGCTTAACTTATTAGTTCTTTAAGTATTTACGAGCGAGCTCTGGTTATGTATAAGTTTAAGGAATAAAAAGGTTGCTTCTATTAAGCATTAATACAAAAGGGATTTTTATGGGCTCGATGGCTAAGCACTCACTAGAACTGGATTTAAATGATAAAAAATGGTTTCGATATGCAGCCTTTAAAGGAAAATCGTCACTAACCGAAGATTCATTAACAGAACTAGAATCTTTGCCAGGCTTAGCGACGTTATCAGGATGGAGCGAAGTGATTTTTGCGCTCATGGTATCTGCGATTTCGTTATCTAGTTTTTATTTAGAAGATGTTGTTAAACCATGGTTGGCTTTTTTAATTTGCCTTACAAGCTTTTTATTGGTGTTTATTACTAAGCGCGTCATGACTTACAAGAAGTATGGCTTTGGTTCTAAATGGGCAATGAGCATAAGCAAGGATGAGCTTAAAGTTGATAAGTTGACGTTTAAAAAGCACCAAAATCGTCCCATCACAATTGCTAAAAATGAAATCGCAGAGGTGTTATTTCACTATACGATGGATCTAAAACGCAAACGAAAGTTTGGCGAACCACGAGTTAGATTACCCACCTTGCAAGTGTGTGAAATTTACTTAAAAAATGGTGATACCCATGAAATTGACGGGATGCGGGTAGGGCTTTTTAACGTATTATATTTAATGGTTTTTCATGGCTACCCATTAAGCTTTAAAGGCACTTTTGCTGGTGGTGCAGGGAATGTCTTAATTTTGTTACTAAGGATGTTTGCTCTAACAGCGATTGCAAGTGCGCTTAGTATGCTTTTCATTAATTTAAAGCCATGTGCAGTTATAGCGTGTTCTTGAGTGAAATAGCGCCTATTAGAATTAATAGACGCAGCTGGTACGCTTGTATTAAGCAATAAAGTCGAGGGTTACAAGTAGCCGTTTTTCGCCAGCAGCAAGTGCAGGTGAGCGGTGCACAAGCCCTTTGCCTTCGTTATCTTGCCAAGTTTCGCCTTTTAATAGGGCTACATCACCCTCATTAAGAGAGTGAATTTTAGTATTTGCTGTCATTAATCCTGATTCTTCATCGCTTAACCCTTGATGGCCAGCGCCAAGTTTAGTGCGATCAAGTCCTGCATTTTGCAACCATTGTGAACCACTACCACAATATGTACTGACTAACCGGCAAGGAACTCTGTCGACATGAAAACGTGGGCACATGGCACGTTCAAGTACTCTTAGGCGTAATCCGGTGCGCTTTAACTCAAATAAATAACAAAACATATCAACTAACTTTGCCAAATCAGCTTTTAACTCCTGCGCTGATGGAAGTTTTTCAAGGGCTTTATCAATGTCAGTTCGAATAGAATCCTCGTTGATCACAGCGTTTATACTGAGATCAGGATTGGCTGCAATACTCTCAGCTACCTCTTTTTGCAGCTGTTCAGCTAAGCTGCGCTGCCAAATTGCAATGTTATGCTCTGGTTTATAAATATGCGAAAACACCACAGGGCTTAATGCCGTTGCTACTGTTGTTGGTAAGTTATCAGTATCATGTTCAAATGCGTAAGCTGTCATTATGCTTCCTCCCAAACAGGAAATGGGTCGGGCAGGGTTTGCCAAAGCGCTTTGCCTGCTAATAGTTCATCGTCGCTGAGTAAGCAGTTATCGAGTGCGTGTGTGATCGCTGCTTGATTAAGGTTTTGGCCAATAAAAACCAGCTCTTGGCGCATATCACCAAAGGGTTCTTGCCATACTTGGTTAATTGAATCTAAGTATTCGATATCTGTTGGCCACTGATCTTTCGGTAAGGCTTTCCAAAAAATGCCGCCAAAACCATAGCGAGCAATGCCGCCTGCTTGATTCCATTGGCAGGCAAATTGCGGTCGAGAGGCTAACCAAAAATAGCCTTTGGAGCGAAGTAATTTGCCTTCGGGTTGATTGTTATGAATAAAGTTATAAAACTTCTCAGGGTGAAAAGGGCGGCGGGCCTCGTAAGTAAAGCTGCTAATACCGTATTCTTCGGTTTCTGGGGTATGCTCGCCGCGCAGCTCTTTTAGCCAGCCAGGTGCTTGCTGAGCTTTTTCAAAGTTAAACAGGCCTGTGCCGAGAATTGCATTGATATCAACTTGACCATTTTCAATGGCAATCAGCTCTGCAGAGGTATTTAATGAGCTTAAAATGGCTTTTAAACTCTCAAGTTCATCGGCGCTAATTAAGTCTGTTTTACTAATTAAAATGACATCGGCAAATTCAACTTGATCAATGAGTAAGTCGGCTACGCTTCGCTCATCTTCATCGCCTAAGTGCTCGTTGGTTTCTTGTAAAAACTTGGCTTCGTTAAAGTCTTTTAAAAAGTTAACGGCATCAACGACCGTGACCATGGTATCAAGCCTAGCAACATCAGAAAGTGATACGCCATCTTCATCGGCAAAGGTAAATGTTTCGGCTACAGGAAGAGGTTCTGAAATACCGGTTGACTCAATAACCAAATAATCAAATTGGCCTGTTTGCGCTAAAGCGCGTACTTCAATGAGTAAGTCTTCACGCAGTGTGCAGCAGATGCAACCATTGCTCATTTCTACTAGTTTTTCTTCGCCGCGGCTAAGCGAAACATCGTTTTTAACAGTCGCTGCATCGATGTTTATTTCGCTCATATCATTGACGATTACAGCCACTTTTTTTTCTTCACGGTTATTCAAAATATGGCTGAGCACAGTGGTTTTACCTGCACCTAAAAAGCCAGAGAGCACGGTGACGGGAAGTTTGCTCATGGTAGTGACCCTTAATTAGATTAAACAAAATCGTTAAATGTTTTGTTATAATATATCAATAAAGGTGCGGTTAGGAATAGCTGTTATGTATTAATGCAAGATAAAGATTCACGGTAGTGAAGTGTAATACGCAATCGCATTGCTGTTTATTAGTGAAATCTGAGCTTTTATTGTGTGCTTGCCAAAGAAGACGAAGTTAATAAATGCCGAATGTTGAGTGATTTTTATGGGGGGAAGGGTAAACCTAAAATAGGTGGTTCAGATTGTTTTAGCTAGAAAAAATTACACAAGTTGTGTAATAAGTTTAATTACAAGTTATTTAATTCCGTTTTAACTTGTTGATATTATTTGTTTTAATTTTGGCTTTTTACTTGCTTATTAGTTTTCCTAAATTTACGTAATAACAATTTAACGAGTTTAAAATAAAGGGAAACTTATGCCGGAGTCATTTAAATATTCAGGTCAAAAGGGGCATGGTGGTGAGCTCCATCAACATGCAAATAATCAGTATTCAACAATGACTACAGCACAAGGTTGTCCTGTTAGTGATAATCAAAATTCATTGTCAGCAGGTAAGCGTGGTCCAACATTAATGGAGGACCATATTTTTCGTGAAAAAATGTTTCATTTCGATCATGAGCGTATTCCTGAGAGGGTGGTGCATGCTAGAGGTTATGGGGCACACGGTTACTTTGAAACTTACGAAACACTTGAAGAGCTGACATGCGCGGATATATTTCAACGAAAAGGCGAAAAAACACCTGTATTTACTCGGTTTTCAACGGTCGCTGGTAGTAAGGGCTCACCTGACTTAGCAAGGGATGTGCGCGGGTTTGCTGTTAAATTTTATACAAAAGAGGGAAACTGGGATTTAGTTGGTAATAACATTCCTGTGTTTTTTATCCAAGATGCGATGAAATTTCCAGACTTGATCCATAGCGCTAAAGCTGAGCCTGATCGTGGTTTTCCGCAAGCGCAAACGGCTCATGATAATTTTTGGGACTTTATTAGTTTATCGCCTGAATCTATGCACATGGTCATGTGGGCAATGTCTGATAGAGCTATTCCACGTTCATTACGCTTTATAGAAGGATTTGGCGTTCACACATTTAAGTTTATCAATAAAAATGGTGAGCAAAAGTACGTTAAATTCCATTGGAAACCTAAATCAGGCATGCAATCAGTGGTTTGGAATGAAGCTGTTAAAATTAATGGAGCAGATCCTGACTTTCACCGTCGCGATATGTGGGAATCAATTCAAAATGGCGATTACCCTGAGTGGGAACTTGGCGTACAGGTATTTGACCAAGCTTTTGCTGATGACTTTGAGTTTGATGTATTTGATGCAACAAAGCTTATCCCTGAAGAACAAGTACCCGTTAAGATCATTGGTCGAATGGTTTTAGATAGAGTGGTTGATAATTTTTTTGCAGAAACAGAACAAGTTGCTTTTTGCACACAGAACATAGTTCCCGGAATCGATTTTACGCCAGATCCACTATTACAAGGGCGTAACTTCTCATATTTAGATACGCAAACCAAGCGATTGGGAGGGCCAAATTTCACTCATATCCCTATTAATGCACCTAAATGCCCAATGCACCACTTTCACCAGGATGGTCACATGGCAATGCATAACCCCAAAGGAAGAGTAAATTATGAGCCAAACTCTTGGCAAAGTGATGAAAACAATCCAAGAGAATGTCCTGTTCATGGCTTTAAAAGTTCTGATGAAGAAACGCAAGGTAGCAAGCTAAGGTATCGATCAGAAACCTTCAGCGATCATTACAGCCAAGCTAGGCAGTTTTATATAAGTCAAACTAAGATAGAGCAATCACATATTCAGGACGCATTGATTTTTGAACTTTCAAAAGTGGAACATTTAGCTATTAGGGAGCGTGTGGTGTCTCATTTACTAAATATTGATAGCGAGTTAGCTAAATTAGTGGCCTCTGGTTTGGGCTTGCAAACAATCCCTGACCCTGCTGAAGCTGCACTAAAAACTCGCCAAGATTTACCTGTATCTGATGCACTGAGTATTCAAAAAAGTGCTTTAAATACTTTTGAGGGAAGGAAGCTCGGTATTCTCGTTAGTGATGGCTTTGACGATCAGCTATTTAATTCATTAGTTAGTGAACTAAACGAGCAAGGTGCGAACTTTGAAGTCATTGCAGCCCAGATAGGTGGAGCGAAAAGTTCTACTGGTGTTCATCTTGGAGCTGAGCAAGTTATTAACGGCGGCCCTTCTGTTTTGTATGATGCAGTTGTTTTACTGACATCAGAGGAAGGTGCTAAAGAGTTAATTAAAATTCCAGAGACGAGAGATTTCGTTTCAGATGCGTACTCACACAAAAAGTTTATTGGTTTTACTGAAAGCTCTATGGAGTTGTTAAAAGCTGTTGGCTTAAATGGAAACCAAGACGACGGCATAATTAACCTAGAAACGTGCAAGGCATGTGACTTTCTTCAGACACTAACACAACTTCGTTATTGGCAACGATAACTCATCTTTCAAGGCGGGGGCTACTCGCCTTGAGTAATGATTATTTATATAGTGAGAAGGTGCAGTGAAATTAATTTATGTTGATGATAATTTGCCCGGTATTACTCGAAAAAGTCACTCTAAATGTTGGCTTTACTACGACCCTACAGGTAAGCGGATTAATGATAATAGTGAAATCGCCCGTTTAGATGCACTAGCATTCCCTCCTGCATACAAAGATGTTTGGTTTTGTCCTGAGGAAAATGGCCATATCTTAGCAACTGGTTACGATACAAAGGGAAGAAAACAATACCTTTATCATCCAGATTTTAGAGAGCAGCAGGAACTAAAAAAGTTCGAAGTGTGTGAGCTTTTCGGAAATAAATTACCTTTACTTAGAGCAAAGTTAGCTGAATATTTAGAAGGTAATACACTTGACTATCAAAGGACATTAGCCGCAGTTGTTAGATTGATGGATTTAGGCTCTTTGAGGATAGGATCTAAACGAAACGCGAAAGAAAATAATAGTTTTGGAGCGACAACCTTACGTCGCCGCCATGCGAAGATAACAGGGAAAAATATTCGCTTAGAATATAAAGCTAAATCTGGCAAAGTGAGAGAGGTTAACCTTACAGATCGTGTTTTGAGCACCATTATTAAAGAGTTGCAAGATTTACCCGGACAAAACCTGTTTCAATACAAAGAGGATGGTGAATGTATTCCCGTAACTTCACGTGAAGTTAATCAATTTATTCAGCATGTAATGGGAGAGGAGTTTAGTGCAAAACACTTTAGAACCTGGCGTGCAAGTGTTTTAGCATTCGAAGCTTTTTATAATGCAAAGAAAAAGCTCCCTTTGTGCGACATGCTAGAAACGGTATCGAGCCATTTGGGTAATACGCCAACGATAGCACGTAATTCTTATATTCACCCGGCGCTTATTGATTTATGTAAAAAGGATGAAAACAGCCAGGTTGCTTTAAGAAAGCAATTAAAACTGCCCCGTAAAACGAAGTATTTGAATAGATACGAGCGAGGACTGCTACTCTTTCTCAGCTAGTAGATTTGTCTATTGCTGGTAGTCAAGCAATGCCAATTCCTGATAACAACAATGACAGAATAAGTAAGACTATTTGGCAGTGTACTAATAAGTACGGCTGGCTTAACCTTTAGCTAATTAACTGCTTATTAAGGATTTATATGCGCTTAGCCACACGGTTGTTACCGCTTTTTATTACTTGTTTACCTTATACTTTATCGGCAAATGAAGTTTCAGCACCTGAGCTTCCTGAGGCTATACAAGAAATCTACCCTACAGTAATGAATCAACAAGTTTGGGTTGCAGGTGGTATCTCTACTGAACTGCCAGCATCAAAGGGTAAGATGACTGCAAAAGTTCATTTTTGGTCACCAGAATACTTAAGTTGGCAATCCGCTCCCAGTTTGCCCGAGGGGCGTCATCATACTTATTTAATTGCAGTAGAAAAAAGATTATTTGCCTTCGGAGGTTTCGTTAATGCGCAAGGCCAATGGACCAATAGCCGTGATGTGTTAATGCTAGATGAAGGCGCTAAAGCATGGCAAAAAGTGGCGAGCTTGCCTTTTGCATTAAGTGAAACCGTAGGCGCAGTGTTAAATGGAAAAGTACATTTAGCCGGCGGCCGCAGCCCAAGCAGTGAGAAAAATGGACAATGGCAGCATAGTTTAGATGTTAGAGCGCATCTAGTCTTTGATCCTAAAAGCTTTACATTTACAGAAGCGGCACCTTTACCTTCAGCGAGAAACAGTGCGGCAAGTGCACAAGTAAACGGCCGGTGGTTTGTGCTTGGTGGCAGGACAGTAGGTGGCGAGCCAATCACAGAAATGCTCGAATACTTACCAGATACAGACATCTGGCAGGCACATGCAGCATTACCCAAAGCGCGTGCCGGGCATGCAGCGGCAGTTATTGATAATGCTATCTATGTGTTTGGCGGTGAACATAGCAAAGGGGTTGACCGCGAGGTTTTTAAATATGATTTAACCAAGCAGCAATGGGGCAAAGCTTTCGAATGGCAAACGCCTCGTCATGGCTTAGGGGCCATCACGTTAAAAGGCCAAATTTGGCTTGTGGGTGGCGCCACAAAAGTGGGATTGTCTGAAACAAGCAAAGCAGTGAATAATGCACAGATGATGTTAGATAATTTGAAATAGATTTTTTAGAACATTTGAACCATTCAATAAAACAGAATGAGTTGTAAAATTTCACCCCCATAAAATTAAATTTCATTTGTTAATAAATGTTAATTGTATTTTGTTTTTTTAGGAACAAATGTATACTAAACAGCCAATAATGATTACATAAAGTGGAATTGTTTTATGAATGGAACTCGTTCAAAAATATTCTTTTCGTTGATCTTTTCTGTTGCCTTGCTTACCGGATGCGGTGGCGGTGGTGGAGGAGACTCTAAATCAGAACAACCTATAATAGATAACCCAACACCAACGCCAGAACCGGTCTTAATGACAGGCGTTTTTTTAGATTCGGCTGTTGCAGGCCTTAGCTATACGACAAGTTCAGGTGAGTCTGGTGTTACAAATAGCGCGGGAGAATTCCAATACCAAGAAAGCGACAATGTTACTTTTTTCCTTGCGAGTATCGAGTTTCCTACAATTAATGCTGCAAGCCTAGTCACGCCACTAGATGTTTTAGACAGCCAAAACTTATACACTCCAGTCGTACTCAATACAATTCGATTGTTGCAATCTTTAGATGAAGACAAGGACCCGTCAAATTCAATAACGCTTGATAGTGACCTAGTTCAACAACTTGAAAGCGCAGGTGTTTCATATGATGACCTGACGTTGTCAACTGAGGAATTTGCTCAATTATTAATACAAAAAGGCCTTTTTGTATCCGTTTCTGATACTGATTTTGTAACGAAAGAATTTGCGGTTTCCCACTTTTCGAGCACTTTATCCAGCTCTAAGGTTATTGATTCAGACGCAGATGGCATCAGTAATGCGACTGATACAGATGATGATAACGACGGTGTTTCTGATGGGGCTGATTTATTCCCTTGGGATAATAGTGAGAGTGCAGATTTTGATTTAGATGGCATAGGCGATAATGCTGATACTGATGATGATAACGATGGTATTGATGATATTAATGATACGACACTGAGTATGAGTAATGCGCTCGATTCGTCGATCAAAAATATTACTCATATGCTCTATCATAAAGTTACAAACAGAGTATTCATTACCGACCAAATTAATAAGTCTTTGTATATTGTTAGCCCTGATACAGGGAACGTAATTCAAACACTGCAGTATGAAAAAATGCCAAGAAGAATGGCAATAGCAAATAATACGCTTTATTTGTCGCTACTTGATCGAGACTTTGAATATTACTCAGAAATTGAGGGGAGTGGCGAGGTTATTGTTTATAACTTATCGCAAAATAAATTCCAGCAAAAAAAACGTTTTAGTGTTGCCGTAGATCCATTTGATATTGTAGCGACAAATTCAGGAAAAGTGATTGTTTCGTCAGGCTCCAATCAATGGACATCAATCCTTGCTTACAATGTTGATACAGGCTTCCAAGTGGGGTCTGCAGGAATTTATCATCAATCTTACTTAAGACTAGACCCTAGCCAGAACTATGTTTTTTCTGCAGACACAGCTTTAAGTCCGAGTGACTTTGAGAAATTTGATATTAGTGGTGAAGGCATCATTTCACGCGGTGACTCTCCATATCATGGTGATTATGGTATTGGAGGACGTCTTTGGGTTTCAGAAGACTACGTGTTTTCTCGTTGGGGTAATATTTTTAATATCTCTGATATGACTCACGTTTCGCAAGTGCTCGGAATGTTTGCTATTGATGATATTCAGTTTGATGAACAAAACAACGTTGCTTTTGCCATTTCGAATGGGAATACATATTTACTAAATCTTCAGTCATTAGAAGTTTTCAGAACGATTACTCAGCCTGGAGATGTTCAGCAGGTGTTTCTTGCTGAGCAATTCACATACTCAGTCACTAAAAGCGATAACACTCTTTATGTGATTAAGACTCCTTATCAATGCGCTGATTGTATCGGCAATACAGCTCCTGTAGCTCACTTTACTTATACGCCAGATACTGGTTTAACAACTGATATATATGAATTTGATGCTTCGAGTAGCTATGACACACAGAGCTCTGAACTACAATATCGCTGGGACTTTGATGATGATGGTCAATGGGATACTGATTTTACGACGAGCTCTGATACAAGTAAAAAGTTCATAACTGCAGGTACTCATTTCGTAACATTACAGGTAATGGATACGGTTGGTGCTGTTGACAGTGTTACGGTTGAAATTAATGTTGCACAAGGGGAAGATTCGGGCAGTGACATAACTGATGGCACTGCTTACGAATTACAATTAAATGTAACAGCAAAAATTACCGACGTACCTCGACAAAAGCTTTATGTCACAGATAAATCAGCTAAGCGATTATATGTTGTAGACATAGCTGATGGCGAAACTAAAAAGTACTTCGAATTTGAGTTTATGCCGGAGCGAATGACATTATCACCTGATGGTAAGCTACTTTATGTTGCTCTTCTTACTCAAGAGCATAGTTCATTTTGGTGGAGTGAAGAACAAAATGGCTACATTGCGGTGTTTGATTTAGAAAAGCAAAGCCAAGTCAATTTATTTGAAATTCAAACTGACCCTTATGACCTAGTCATAAATGACCAAAACAAACTGATTGTTTCTTCAGGCTCTGGACAATGGACTTACATTTATGCGTTTGATGCTGAAAATGGTGATGTTCTTGGTAGTTCTTCTATTTATCAGGCTGCACGTTTAACTTTGCACCCATCGGGTAATTATGTGTTTGCTGCAGATACTGACTCTATCCCATCTGACTTTGAAAAGTTTGATATTAGTGGAGCTGGCATTACCTCTGTTGGAGACTCTCCATATCATGGTGATTTCACTATAGGAGGCCGTGTTTGGATAACGCCTGATGGTAACTATCTAATTAGCCGTGGTGGTCATGTATTCCGTACCGACAATATGACTTACGTACAAACGCTAGAAGGTTTTGAAGAAGGGGGTGAGCTGATTACAGCATTGAATTTTGACTCTCAACAAAATCTAGCTTTTATTGTTACTGATAAAGGTGAAGTGCCTTATTTTAATCTGTCTACGTGGTTTAAAGCTGGCAGTATTGAAGTAGAAAATGCATTCGATGTGATTGTTAATGATGACCAAGTAATAGTGTTGAGTGCAGAGTCGGCAGTAACAACGATGGTTTTGGTTGAGCATCCTTGTTCCATATGTGGTACTAACATGGCGCCAGTGGCTGATTTTACCTATACACCAGAAAATGGCACAACGAGTGATAACTATGAATTTAATGCTGCAGTAAGTACTGATGCAGAAGATGGTGCAAACTTACAATATCGCTGGGACCTTGATGGCGATAATCTATGGGATACTGGCTTTAGCTCTGATCCTCTCATTAGCAAAAAGTATATTCTTTCTGGTAGCAAAAATATTACTCTGCAAGTCAAAGACACTGCAGGTGCTTCCAATAGTAAAATGATTACAATTGAGGTAGCTCAAGGCACTGACTATGGAACACAAGTGGCTGATAGCACTGCGTTTGAGTTGCAATTTAGAGTTACAGATACAGCTGTTGATTCGGTGAGGCAAAAGCTATATGTCACAGATAAACAAGCTAAGCGACTTTATTTAGTTGACGTATTAACAGGTGAAACCGAGAAATATTTTGAGTTCGACTTTATGCCTGAAAATATGACGGTGTCTCAAGATAGCTCGCGACTTTATGTATCTTTGCTTAAACAAGAGCACAGTATGTATTGGTTTGCAGAAGAGCAAAGTGGTTACATTGCTGTTTTTGACTTAGCTGAACAAGCGAAAATAAATGTCTATTCAGTGCCAACTGACCCATTTGATCTTGTTATAAATCAAGAAAACAAACTCATTGTTTCATCGGGATCAGGGCAACATACTAGAATATACGCACTTAACGGGCTTAATGGCAATGTATTCAGCTACACAGATATTTATCAAAAAGGGGTTTTAGATTTACACCCAACTGGTAATACTGTTTTCGCTGCCGATACGGGATCATTCCCGTCAGATTTTGAAAAATTTGACATAAGTGGTGAGAATATAGAAGCATTGGGAGACAGCCCTTATCATGGAGATTATGAAATAAATGGTCGTGTTTGGGTTACACCTAATGGTCAGTTCGTTATAAGTCGTGGCGGTGATGTGTTTTACAATAGCGACATGACCCATGGTATGGCTATTGCCGGGTTAGATTCTGATATTATTGAAGTTGTTTTCGATGAAACACAAAATCTTGCGCTGGTGTTAACAGATTCAAAGGTTATTCGACTAAACCTTTCTAATTTTGTTGAGCAAGACAATATTTCTTCTCAGTCTTCCGGGCATTTACTTGATGTTAATAACCAGTTTTATGGTTTAAAGAGAGATGGCATTATCACCCGTTTAATTAAACATAGTTTTGATTAATTGAAATTTACTTAGTTTTAAGCCGCTACAAGTGTAGCGGCTTTTTTGTAAATAAGCTCCTAAGGAGACTTTAGTGTAAGTGTAGGTTCATCACCTACAACATAATTATTTAGAAGTTCAGCTGATAACTAAAGCGCTAACATTTTTACTAATCTAATGTTTGTCTACGAATCAGAAAATTCACATAGTACAAGGTTTTTTAATGTCTAATTTTCAACTACTTAATCTTTTACTATTGAGTGATGTAGCGAATTGGATGACGATTTCCTAGAGCAAGCTTATTGTTGATTAAATGTAAATGGTTAAACTCGTGCAAGTGTCAGTTTTCATGTGGTTTAGTAGTGATGAAAAGTCGCTCCTCTAAAGTTATATTTGTTATTACAGTAGTCATTGCCAGTTTAAGTTCGAGTGCATCCCAGTTACCAGGCGAAGTTAACTGGATGAAAGATGCAAAGTGGGGGATAAGTCATCATTACCTTGCTGGAGGTACTCTAGATAATGCATGGTATAAAATAACAGACTACAACGAATGGAATCACTACGTTAATGGTTTTGATGTCAACGATTATGCAGATAAAGCAGTCAAGCTTGGTTATAGCTATGTAATTTTTACGATTACTCAAAATAGAGGTTATTTATCGACCCCGAGTGATATTTACGACTTACACTCGCCAGCATGCCCAAGCAAAAAAGTTGCGCCTGGTTGTATCACCCAAGTTAACTCAAATCAGGCTGATTACACGCCTACCCGTGACCTTGTTTTGGATTTAGCCAAAGCACTTAAACGAAAAGGCATTAAGCTAATTGCTTATATACCTTCGCACTTAGGGGATAGGTGGACGGGTACAAAAACCAAAGCACCTTACCCTGATTGGTTTATAACCGGTTTTATCAGCGAAAGATCACAGGCTTGGGGAGCCAACATCGCTGGCTGGTGGTTTGATAATTGGTTTGAAGCAGATGAATCGAAACAAAAACTCGAGGCAAAGAATGCTTATTTCGTTGCTGATCAACTTGCTCAGTCTGTTCGAAGTGGCAACCCAAATGCGACGATCAGTTTTCATGCTGGTGATGAGCATAGCTTTGCACCCAAAGAACCACACAGCCAATACACATCAGGTAAAACTAACGAGTTACCTAAGGCACCTTCTTCTAAAAAAGTCATAACAGCTTTAGGTTCAAAAGTGCAGTGGCATGGATTTACCTATACCTCTTTAGGGGGATGGGGACAAGTAAAGAGCAGCTTAAAGTATTCGAACACAGAAATAGCTAACAGAGTAAAGCTAATTGTTGATGAAGGTGGGTTGATAACGTTAGATGTGGCTATCAATGCCGATGGCAGCTGGATTGCTGATCGTCTGGTGCAAATTCAGACTATTGGTAATGCACTTGGCACAACAAGTGACACGACCTATTCAAGCCTCGAGTTGGTAAATGATGATGATCCAAGGATACGTTATAGCGAAAGTGGATATTGGATCAGCGCGAGCCAAACAAATATGGGTGAGTATATGCAAGATAGGCACATTACAATGATTAATGGTGCTTACTTTAGTTATGATTTCCAAGGTTCAAGTATTGTATTTGCTACATCAAAAGCTGCTGATCAAGGTACTGTTGAGATTCTCATCGATGGTCAATATCAAGGACAGTTTTCAACTTTTGATGAAAATAACTTCCGTCAAGTGCAAAGTATTATATTTGAAAAACATGATTTATCAGCTGGAGCACACACTTTAATAGTGAGAAAGGTATCGGGTGACGTAATGGCAGTTGATCTCGTCTTATCTAAAAAATCTAAGAGGAGTTTTAAAAAAGACTCGTTTTAGTGATCCCAAACAAAGGGGGGAAGCCCCCTTTTTCCATAAATGTTTGATAACGAGCTAGGTTCATACTTTTTAATTCCTCGTACATTGAAACTCACAGAGCAGCTTACATTTCTTTTCACTGTCTGTTAAAAATAATGTTATATTTGTGTTCTCGCTAAAAAGTAATAAAATAATACAAATTATAAGTATAACGATCAGGTTTCAAGATGACATTACAAACAAACAGTCCGTTAGTAGAGCAGCGTGCCGACCCATTTGTGCATAAGCACAGCGATGGTTTTTATTATTTTACAGGTTCTGTACCAACTTATGACCGTATTGAGCTTCGTAAGTCTGAGGCATTAGAAGGTTTAAAAGATGCTGAAACCTTTGATATTTGGTTTAAACACGACAGCGGACCAATGAGTCGTCATATCTGGGCGCCTGAAATTCATTATCTTGATGGCAAGTGGTATATCTACTTTGCAGCCAGTGAAGAAGATGATATTTGGGCGTTACGTCCATATGTACTTGAGTGTAAAGGTCAAGATCCACTTAATGATGAGTGGGTTGAACTTGGCATGATGCAAGCTGCTGAAGGTGATGAAAAGTCGTTCACTGACTTTTCTTTAGATGCCACCATTTTTGAAAATAACGGTAAGCGTTACTTCTGCTGGGCAGAAAAAACAGGCGGCCAATTTGCTGCATCAAACCTTTATTTAGCTGAAATGGAATCACCAATTAAACTAAAAACTGCACAGTTTATGCTGACTACGCCTGATTACGATTGGGAGCGCGTGGACTTTTGGGTTAACGAAGGCCCAGCAGTTCTAAAACATAACGGTAAAATCTTCATTGCTTTCTCTGCAAGCGCAACGGGTGCATGCTACTGCATGGGCTATATGGAAGCAGATGAAAATAGCGATTTACTTGATCGCAATTCGTGGACTAAAACACGTACGCCAGTGCTAGAGACGAATATTGAAAAGAAAATCTTTGGTCCGGGTCACAACTGTTTTACTGTTGCTGAAGATGGTGAAACGCCACTGTGTATTTACCATGCTCGTGACTATGAGCACGCAGTGGGGGAGCCGAGTGTGGTGCCAAAAACAGACACCCGTCCACTTGAGGAGATTATAAAAGATCCTCTTTATGATCCAAACCGTCACGCACGTGTGTTAGAAGTGAAGTACGACGAAAATGGTCGCCCGTTATTTGAACTCTATTAACTTTATAGAGCCGTAAACTCAGATCATAAAGCCACCTACTTGGGTGGCTTTTTTAGCTTTAAAGCTTGGTTAAGCAATGATAGCGGGGTACCAGTTTGCCAGCGTTACTCCAAATAAACCGATTAAGAACACGACAGATATAAACGCCATCAAACATGCCGTTCCGATTGTAATAAATTTATGGTTAGTTTGTTCTGCATAGCGGACAAGCTCGGCTATGAAAAGAGGTATCAGGTAAGAGCAAAGACTAACGGCAAGCACGGCAGGTCCTGTGAATGTTTTGCTATCGACCCCTAAGCTGCCAAATACTAAAAACCATGCAAATATCAGTAATCTAAAAAACAACACACCATTAGCAGCGAGATATAAACGTATCGCCCAAGTTTTATGCGCATTGAAGTTACGAGCCCGCGCAGTTTTCACTGCAAATAGACTTGAGATGATAACCACTAAGCCGCCAAACATTGTCAGCGCATGCATCAAGGTGTTACCAACGGTGCCTCTTACTATCATTAAATACATGCCTGCAAATGAAATACTGCAAGCTAAAACAACGAATACACGGCCATTATATCGATGAAAGGTTTTGTATTTTGCACGTAATTTTTCAATAAGCTGTAAGCTTCCGCCAAGAATCATCACTACAGCAAATAATACATGCACTGCATACATCAAATTCCCCGTGGTATCATTTGCTACATAAGCGGTGTTGTTAAGTCGATTCCAACCAGATAGACCTGTGGTCATACTTGTCACTCCATAACCAAGAATGAGATAACCCACAAAGCAAATTTGTGCCAGTAATAAGCAAATAAACCAAAGCTTTTTACTGTATCTGAGCGCCTTCAAAGGTGTAAGTTTGCTATTTTTGTTAAACATCATCAATTCCATTACATTTTGCTAATACCGCAAATATAAAGGGCTAGAGAAATATTTCTTATCAAATTCGGAATTTGATCAATGAAATATTGTGTTTATTTATGACCGCCAATGCAGGGTTTGACACATTCACTAACAAACTCTTTTTGCCATGTTGATTTTGAAAAAGTAAACTTACCTGATTGGTAAATTATTCATCAAACTCCCAATTTAAGGTATGCAGAGTTATGCAAAATACTTCCCCTTATTACTTACTCGTTTTTGTTTGTATGGGGCTAATGTTGCTAAATGGCATGAAAAAAGATAAGCAGCTTATTCATTATCTGTTTGCTGTCTTTTGTGGTTCGCTTTGCATGGTTGGGGTGCAAAAAATCAGTGCACCGAGTATTGGTGTTTACAGCTATTTAATCGGTTTATTTACTTGTGCAACATGTAATATGTCTTGGCTTATATCACGCACTTTGTTTCGTGAGCACAAGCCTTTTTCCATGGTGCATATTGCTGTAGCCAGCACTATTGCAGGTTTGATTATGTTTAATCAAACTTGGCATTATTTGGTAAGTGTTGATGCGCAGATTTTCCCAGATAGCCAATTCATGTGGCGTTTAAAGCAAGGTATGGGTGAAATAACTGTGCTGCTATCTTCGAGTATTCTGGTGCTGTCCTTTTGGGAAGCATTACGAGGCTATAAAGGTAAAACACGAACGCAAAAGTGGCAGGCAACTATTTTTGCTAGTTGTTACTTTTTAGCAGTATTTAATGCCAGCATACTGCCTAAGTTTTTATTTAGTGAAAGCGAATTTCAACAGTTTGAGCCACTTATAATTACCTCATCCGCCTTGTTAATCGTGCTTGCAATGCAGTTAGTGATGTTTTTGCAAAAGCGTCCCCATCCTTGTGTAACTGAATCTGCTGAAATTGAAGAGGTGAACTCTGAAAGGGCAGTTCAAGCTACTAAAAAAATTGAGCCGTCAGAAAATAGAGAAATAGAGCCTGAGCTGACCAAGGGCATAGAAGCACTTATTATTAAGCAACAGGTTTATTTGCAAACTAATTTGAAAATTTCTGACTTTGCACAAGCTTTAGCAGTACCTGAGTATAAAATTAGCCGCGCTATTCGTCATCATTTTAAAGCCACTAATTTTAATTTATTTATTAATCAGTATCGAGTAAAGCATGCGCAAATGCTGCTCCTAAAAGACGAAGCAAGTCATTGGAGCATTCTAAGTATTGCACTTGAAAGTGGTTTTTCTTCGCTTGCTACTTTTAATCGTGTTTTTAAAAGCAGTGTAGGGATAAACCCCAATGAGTTTCGTAAGCAAAACGGCTCGTTAGTAGAACAAAAATTAATAGAGCTCGCTGATTAGGGTTACTTTTGGCTTAAATGTGCTGCAATTACTTCAAACATGTTTTGTACTTCTATAGGCTTGGCTATGTAACCTTGCATCCCCGATTCTTTGGCTTTAGTTATGTCGGCTTCCATAGTATTGGCAGTCATGGCGATAATAGGAATATGGGCATACTTTGATTGCTTTTTAATTTTATTAGCAGCGGTATAACCATCCATTTTTGGCATTTGGCAGTCCATTAAAATACAATCGAAAGAGTCTTTTTCGACAGCTTCAATGGCCGCTATGCCATCCTCGGCGACATCAACAATAAATCCATTTGAGCGTAGTATTTGCGATGCGACTTGTTGGTTGAGGGGGTTGTCTTCAACAAGCAGTATTTTTGAGCCAGCAAACTTTTTAAAGCATGTGTTGTCTACACTGTTATCTTTTTTCGTGGCGATACCCATAACATGCTCAAGCGTTTTGAGTAGATTTCCTTTAATAATTGGCTTTAATAATATTCCTTCAACGGTTTTATTAAGTGTACTAAGGGTGTTTTTAACCTCTTGGTTTTCATAAGAAGCGAGAATAATGGTTTTTGTAATGTCGATAGAAAGCTGCTGTTTGAGATTCTCCAAAATGTTATTTTGCTCATAGTTTAGAACATGCCAGTCTAAAAAAATAAAGTCATAGTCATCGCTAATACTGATTTCTAACAGTCTTTCATCTTTACAGTTAATAGTATGGGTGTTGATTTCTAATGTATTGAGCATATTCCGTAAAACTGCTTCAGGGCGGTTGCTTTGTTCAATAATAAGAGCATGCTTTTGTTTAAAAATGTCTGTGTCGTGAGTACTTTGTTTGGATGATTTAGCGAATGACACTGTAAAACTAAAGCAACTGCCTTTGTTTAATTGGCTTTTAACCTCAATGTTACCTCCCATAAGCTCGAGGATCTTTTTGCTAATAACAAGGCCAAGGCCTGTACCACCAAACTTACGTGTTGTAGAAACATCGGCTTGTGAAAAGGGCTTAAACACATTAGTTACTTGCTCCTCAGACATGCCAATACCTTGATCAATCACCTGAAAATTAATACAAATACTTTTATTTGTTTGTGACTCTATCGCCATTTTAAGCATAACGTTTTTCTGATTTGAAAACTTAATTGCATTACTCAGTAAATTTAATAAAACTTGATTGAGCCTAAGAGTGTCACCGATTAAAAACTCAGGAATGCCATCATCAATATCAAAGATTACTTCAGTGTTATTTTGCTCAATTAAACTACTGACTAGATTTGCTAGATTTGCGAGGAAGTCATTTAGATTAAAATCACTATTTTCAAGTTCGAGTTTATTGGCTTCTATTTTAGAAAAGTCGAGAATGTCATTGATAACACCAAGCAACGATTTAGCTGAAAGCTGGATTTTTTCGACGTAATCATACTGTTTGTCAGTCAAATCGCTATTGAGAGCTAGGTGGGCCATACCTAAAATTGCATTCATAGGTGTGCGGATTTCATGACTCATATTTGCTAAAAACATCGATTTAGCTTGATTGGCGGCATCGGCTAATTCTTTTGCTTTATTTAAATCTTGGGTGCGAGTGATGACTTCTTTTTCTAGATTTTCGGCCGCATGTTTTAGCGTCATATTTGCTTCATATAACTCTAAGGACTTCTGTTCTAAAAGTGCTTCGGCTTCTTTTCTGGCCTTGCGCTCTCGTTCTATTCTTCGTTTGTAGAGTTCTTCATCCACATTAAGCTTCTTTTGTTAGGGTAAAAATGGCAGATTGGAAGTTTTCGTCAATCTCGCTTTTAACTGTAATTACTTCATTAAAATGTTCACAGGCTCCCTCAATCAAGCCCTCAGCTAAACAAGCAAATGGGTTACCTGAGCGATAAAACATTTTCATCTCGTTCTTGCTAATTCGTTTTGTTTCAAAACTTGGTAACTCAGCATCGTGGTAGAGCTTTTTAACCTCAATATGCACGTGCCGGTCGATGGTATCAAGGAAGTCAAAAGTGCTTTCGACATTATTAAAGAAGTGTGGAAACAAAACAAAAAAGCGTTTTAACAAATACTTACCGTAGGCATGAACCAGCTCATTAACAGGTTTATTGATATGTCTGCTTAATGAGCTGACCAACATTAGCAGTTCTTTATTGTCGTAATTTCCAACGCTGGTGTAGGCGCCGTTTGAAGGAAGTGAGTTTTCTTCAATGATTTTGTCAGCCACCTCAAAAGAAAACTCATTTTCAACCATTTCTAAAAACTCGGTAAAGACGATACCTTTCATAAAGTAACTCAATAAAACGTCATACTAAAAGTTTAGATACAAACAAGGGTTTTACAATTTCTCTACTTACAATTTTTGTGTGGCTAGAGCTTTTAATTTGATTATTAATTAAAGGCTAGCAAGCAAACCTACTAAACAAGGTTATACTTTTTAATACTATCGTCTTTAGATTGCAGTTTGGTTTGGTATTTTATGGTGATTGGCTCGAGGATAAGAAAACGCTTATTACTCGCTTTTACAGCAGCGTGTATTGCTATTTTGCTTGCGCAAACAATCATCAGGCAATTATGGATATTACCAACCTTTGAAGCGATGACAAAGCAAAACGATAGGATTGATATTCAGCGAGTGGAGTCTCAACTTCAGCAAGAGATTGATGCGCTGTCAAAAATGGTTTTTGATAGCTCCGCTTGGGATACCATGTATGTGGCAGCGTACGAACGTGATACCCAGTGGTTTAATGATGATTATGTTATTGCTGACGCACTGCAACGTTTAGACGTGAATGGTTGGTATTTATATGATACGCAGGCAAATATTATCGGAGGTGGCAGTTTTAATAATGATTATCTGACTTACTCACCAAAGATCTTAGAAACCTCCCATTTGTTGAAAGAAAACGACTTAATAGTCTTATCTGATGATATAGCTAATAGCCAATCAGCGTTAGTTCATAAAGTCCGATTTATCACGATAGACAAATCTCCAGTCCTGACAATTGCTTACAATGTAACGAAGTCTGATGGCTCGGGTAAATTTGTAGGGACTTTGCTGCTGTGGAGCTTTATTGATGAAGGTTTTGTAGAAAATTTAACCCCAGGGTTAGCAAATGATATTCGCTTTTATGGCACGGACGAAGTGTTTAAATATAAAGATCATTTAACCAGAGTATTTGGTGATAATCGTAGCGTAATGGGTGCTTCCCAACATAATCGGCGTCTTTACTTAGGAGTTAATGACCAAAAGGGTAACTTGTTATTTGTACTTTCTATTAAATCGCGTGAGCGTACTTACGATCGAAGTTTGTTTGATAGCTCTTTAATCACTGGGTTATTTATTTCTGGCTCAGTGTTTATTTTGTTTTATTTATATATAAATCAACAGGTTTTGAAACCACTTAGAAAGCTTTATACATTAGTAAATTCAGCAATAAGCAATAACGATTTTAGTGCTAGAGACGAGTATTACGGTGATAACGAATTACACCAGCTCGGAAGGGGAATGAATGAGTTATTTACTCTGATTGAAAACCAACGTGAAGAAATATTTCTTCGCCATGAGAAGTTAAACCATATCAGTAATACAGACTCAATGACGGAGCTTGCTAATCGTAGGGCTCTAGATAAACACTTTGCAAAGCTTGCCAGTGATGCTGTATCAGCTAAACAGCCTATTTCATTGATCGTAGCTGATATCGATCACTTTAAACTCTACAATGACTTTTATGGGCATGATCAAGGTGACAAAGCGCTATGTGAGGTTGCCAATCTCCTTAAAGATAATACCAACCCAGACAATCACTTTGTTGCTCGATATGGTGGCGAAGAATTTGTAATTGTGCTCAGTAATACTGATAAGCAGGAGGCACTCAAAGTGGCAGAAACCCTGCGTAATGCTGTTGAATCAGCTCACATTACCCACCAAGGTCGCGAAGACTTAAGCTATGTTACTTTATCGATTGGCGTTGCCAGTAAAGCCACTAATGAGGCGTTTGATTCAGATAGTTTATTTAAAATAGCTGATAATGCGCTATATAAAGCCAAAAAGCAGGGGCGCAATTGCTGTGTTGCTGGTGATAAAGCTCAGCTATAGTCTAATAGCTGAGCTTTATTTTTTTAAATTGCAACTAAGCTTTGCTCAAGCATTGCTTTAATTTGCTTAACAATTTTAGCTTCTGTTTCTGGCTCAAATTGTTGAATACGTGGGGTGTGAATATGCCCTGTAGGGATGTCTGAATTAAGCTCATCACGCAGGCGAATACTACGGTACGAAATTTCATTGGATAAGTAGCCACCGCCACCGCCTTTTACCGCAATCGCACCTTCTAATTCTTTAAGTGATTTTGGCTCAAATGCTTTTTCAAGTGTAACGACTTTGTGGTTGTCGTTAATTATGAATGGCCCTTTAGCTTGTTGCATTTGCTTAACTGGTAAGCTGAATAACACAAATTCGTTACCAGGTAGTGGGCGGTCATTAAGGCTTGAAACCTTTGGGGCAGTGGCCGTGCCACCATAGATTATATTGGCGTTATCTGGCGCTGTTACACTGCGACGCTTACCTGGGAAGCGTTCAAGATCAAAGTCTTCTCTGCCCATACTGATAGTGGCGATCATATCGACATTATTAAGTGCGTAATAAGGTGCAAATAATGATTCGATGATACCTTGATCAAAGTCTTCATAGCGTACTGGCACCATCACTGTATTAATCTCAGCGCTTATGCCTTTATAATTTATAACTTGGCCATCAAGTAACAGGGCTGCGACACCTGACGGGTTGCTTTGATTAATATTTTTATCCAATAAGAAAGGATCAAAACCTGTAATCAAAATACGTTTATCGGTTTTTTTACTGTAATCAAGCTCTGTTCGGCCTCGGCTGCCATTTTCAAGCCTTGTTAATAATGCGGTTTGTTCACTGTCTGTCATTGCAAACTTTGGTTTGCTGGTGCGAATAATCTTGCTTGAAAGTAAACGTGCCCAATAGAGTTCGCGGTCGTCGAAACTGTTAGTTTTAATAATGCGGGCTTTCGCATCTCGCCATAATTGCTTGGCGTAGTCATCGATAAGGTCACTCGCCTGCTGGTAACTTGTGGTAGCTTGCCACTGTTTTTCAAATTGGTTTACTTCATCAGCAAAAGCATTCAACACCTTTGGCATGGCTTTGCTGGCTTTTTCAATACGCAGTTCTTCAACGGTTAAATCGGCTGCAAATGCAGAAAATGACGAGGCGATTAAGCTGGTGGCAAGTAAAACTTTTTTCATGATAATCCTATTTAGTTACAGCACGTTTAGTAGGCTTGAGTTAACTATCCTATGGATAAAAGCCCAGCGCAAATAAAATCGCTCAATACAGAACTGGAATAAAAATTAATTAATGGAGATAGCGGTTTTGATCAAAATCATTTCTCAAAGGGAAGGCTTTTGATATGTGAAAAAGAGTAATTAATTATCGTTTTTCGGTAATTAATGTTTGTTTTTTAACTTTGATAGTGCCATAGTGTTTTTTTACTAGAAGGATCGTGAACATGAAATTTGGTTCTATTGCAGTGGTTTCGCTGATTGTGATGTTATTAACTGGTTGTACAACAATTAAAATTGAGGAGTCTCATTTTTTATACCCCGATAAAAAAATAACAATGCAGGAAATACAAAGTGTTGATGGTACTGCCATAACGCAAAAGGTAACTTTAACTACCGATGATGGCATCAGCCTTAAAGGTACCCTTATTAAAGTTGCAGATGCTCGCGCCACTGTAATTTACTTTGGTGGTAACCAGTTTCGCGTTAGTGTCGCTGGTGGAGAACCTGCCAAGCTAATTTTACCTTTTCAGGTAAATATTTTAATGATGGATCATCGTGGTTATGGGCTTAGTTCAGGAGTACCCAGCGTGGCTAATCTACAAGCTGATGCATTACAGGTGTTTGATTATGTAAAAGGCAGAGCTGACTTAAATCACTTGCCTGTTGTGATCCATGGCCATTCTTTAGGAAGTATGATCGCAGGTTATGTTGCCAGTCAGCGCAATGTTGATGCTCTGGTACTCGAAGGTAGTGTGACAAATGTTGAACAGATGACAGCAGCACGAATTCCGTGGTTTGCTAAACCGTTTGTTAGCCTTGAGTTTAGTGAAGAGATTAACCAAGTCGATAATTTAAAAGCGTTACAAGTTTACCAAGCACCGCTATTAATAATCACAGGTGAAAAAGACACACAAACTCCACCTGAGTTAGCGAGAGCTTTATATCAACACGCAAAATCTCAGCAAAAGCAGATTTACATCGCAAAGGGGAAGCATCATTCAGATGCGTTAACAGGTAAGCAATTAGCGACTCATTATGAGCAACTTTTAAAACAAATAACATTGAGTAAATCGTCATGAAAAAAATTGTTTGGATGAGTACGCTGATCCTAAGCTTGCTAGTTTTTACGCTCCTTAGTTTGTTAGTTACAAGCATTATTGTGCTTTTTAGTGACAATGATGTTTTAAGCTTTACTCAAAGTAATGGTGCGCATATGTGGATTGGTCTTGAAGTCAGCGGATCTTGGCAGGGAATAGCGCAAACATTGAGTGAGAGTGATTTTGATAGTGTTTTATGGCTTGGTCTTGTGCAATTGCTGCCATTTATTCTTATCAATATAATTTTGATTCGGTTATTTTTGCTCTACCGACGTGGGTCTTTCTTCGCTATTGAAAATATTCAATGTTTTAAATGGTTAGGTGGCGTATTATTGGCGCAATTTGCGCTAGTTGTATGCTATCCACCACTACTTATTACTCTTCTAAACTTTGCAACAGATACTGATTTGGGAAGAGTCGTGGTTATACAAGATACTGATATTATAGGTTTAGTGATGGGTTTAATTATTTATGTTATTGGTTGGATCATGGGTCAAGCACAGCAGCTACAAGAAGAGCAAGAGTTAGTGATTTAATGGCGATTATTATTGATTTAGATGTTGTGTTAGCTAAGCGAAAAATGAAGTCTGCAGAATTAGCTGAAGCGATAGGTATTACGCCACAAAACTTATCAGTTCTGAGGGCTGGGCGAGCTAAAGCTGTACGCTTTACAACCTTAGATGCAATTTGTAAGCACTTAAGTTGTCAGCCAGGTGATATTCTGCGTTTTGAAGATGATTAGCGCAAAATAAGCTTTGTTTGTTTAGTTTGAGAGTCTTTTAATAACTTGCGGTATTTTGCTGGCGTGATGTGCATTATTGCTTTGAATTCTTTGATTAAATGAGGCTGATCGGTAAAGCCACAATCTAATGCAATATCTGCAAAACTCATTTCAGGGTTAACTTTAATTGCTTGTTTAGCAAGCTTTACCCGGTATATACGCTCAAAATACTTAGGGGTGACACCGCATTGCTCCTTTACTTGCCTTTCGAGCTGGCGTTGACTGAGTGGGGCAAGTTGATAAGCGGTTTCGAGTGGCGTTAACTCAATAAGGTAGCGGATTAAGTGTTTTGAGTGCCTGTTACTGTGGTTAATATTTTTATTATCAGTAAAGTGGCGGCTAATAAACGCAACAAACGCTTCTAAGCTGGCATTATCTTGTAGGCCTTCGGCAATTTCACACAGCGATTGCTCAGCAAGGAGTGGATGTGCGTTTCGCTTAAGTTCAGACAATACGGTTGGGTTAAAGCGAATTCCGCAAAACTGCGCGTCGTATGAAAATGTGACTTTGGATGCTTGAGTTGATGTTTCTTGTATTGCATAAGGGGCAGCAAGCGGCTTGTCATCCAGTAAAACCTCACCGGTAACAGGAAACACAAGCCCCGTTGCACCGTCGCAGGCAAGCCATTGTTCACCTTGAGAGTGCGCTGAGGCATACCAAATAGCTTGTATGCTATCGGCAAGATAGCCCTGTGGGGTCATTAATTCGAGCGTTAAATGGTTACTCATTAAACTTTACTGTCTCTGTCGATAGTGGAAGTATCTTCAATTGTATGCCGTTGTGTCAATTTTTAGTCCAAGTCTAAGTTGCTTTATGGGCTGTTATTCGCACCATTTTTTTAATCCTGCTATGCTACGCCCATTAGCAATCACTGAGTATTTGAGATGATTAACGATAACGATGTAATCGAAACATTAGATGAGTTAGAAACATTTTTACGCCTAGTTGAAAATGGCGGTTTAGGGCTTGAGAATGTAGCTGGTGTTGCGCTTGCAACAAATAATAGCGATGGTCGCCCATTTATTGCAGTACTTGATGATAGACATCAGCTACTACTGGGCCGTTACGTAAGCAATGATGTGTATGAAAATGGCAAAGATATGGTGCGTTATGGCACTAAAAAACCTCATTAATCATTACTGAGGCACTAGTTAAAGTGGGGCGAAGATGCCCCATTTTTATTGGTATAGGGCAAGTTCTCTGTGAATACTTAACACCAGTTCGCTAGGAATACATAACTGACTTGCCAATGTGTCTAAGTAGTGTTTAGAAATTGCTTGGTTTAAATCAATCGCACTGGCACTGGCTGCATATACTTCAATACCCATTTGTGCGTTTGGCACAGCGTCAACTAACTCGGATAGTTGCATTGGTTTTCTCAATTCATCGAACAGCATGGCCTTTTCTTGCACAGACAATTGCATTGTCTCAACTTGTGTGAAGATTTTTTGTCTTTCTGTTTCATCAATGTGGCCATCAGCATAGGCGGCTGCAATCATAGCGCGCATTAATAATAGTTGCCCATCACTATGATTATCGTCGATTGCATCACTAAATGACTGCTCAGGCAGTGTGGCTGGAGTAAAATCAAAACCACGCGAGCTCGTTTGCTGCACAGGAGCCGCTTTTTGTTCTGAATATTGTTTATAGGCTTTCCAGGCAAGCCCACCTACAGCAGCTAGCGCACCATATTTAACGGCTTTTTTACTGTTCTTTTTACTTTTTCCGCCCATTAAACTAGTTAGCCCGCCGCCAGCAACACCCCCTAAAAAACCACTCAGCGCACCTGATTTATTTAAAATACCCACTAACTTTTGTAAGTCTTTCATTGTTCTCTCCTTGCAGATATGTGCCCAGATTAGGCGATTTGAAATTAAAAGGAAACGAGATAAATGTTACAAAACACATCAGGTAACAATTATCTGTTTTAGGTGCTAACTTTCAGCTTGCTTAAAATACACTCAATACTATAAGTTAGGATTTCTGTTTGCTTATTAATAAGGAAAAACTCATGGCAGATAATTACACTCCACCCGAAGCAAGTCTTGAAATGGTATCTGAAAATAACTCAGGGCAGGGAAAGGTAGACAATTTACCCGAGGGTATTAAAGGCTTTAGTTGGGGCGCTTTTTTGCTAAGTTGGATTTGGGCAATTGGCAACAGCACATGGATTGGTTTATTAGCCTTAGTGCCTTATGTTGGTTTTATTGTGTCGATTTATTTGGGCTTTAAAGGCCGAGAAATGGCTTGGCAGAATAAACGTTGGGATAGTGTTGAGCATTTTCAACGAGTTCAAAAACAATGGTCATTTTGGGGCGTATTGATCATTGGTGGCATATTTTTATTGGGTATTCTATCGGCAATATTAATACCTGCCATTCAGGCTAATGCCTAAATTATAAACAAAGCGAATCGGTATAAGAGTCAGTATTTACTGGCTTTTTTTATATCTGAAATTCAAACAACAGATTTAATTCCACATATGGCGATTATGTTTTTCATTCTTTATTTTATGATAATCGTAAAATAAAGTTTGACAATCATAAACCAGCTGCGTACTTTTTAGACTATGAAAATACGAATCAACCTAGATATAGAATTGGCAAAGAACAAAATGCAGCTGAAGGAGCTATCGCAGCGCATAGGTATTTCTATGACCAATTTATCATTACTTAAAAACGGAAAAGTGAAAGCGATCCGCTTTAGTACGCTAGAGGCTATTTGTGAAGAGCTCAATTGCCAACCGGGCGATATTTTGGTGTACGAACGTGATAGCGAATAACTTAACAACGCAACAGGATTTTGGAGGGCATATGTTCAACCGTGACTATTTAATACCAGGCATTGCAGCGGGGTTACTTGCTGTCATATTTCCCTTGTACTGGATTTCAGTTTTTGGTGAAACACTTGATGGCTTAGGAGAAGCACTTAAGCTTGACCTACAAAGTTTAAGCTTTTCAGACCTTATTTTTGTATTCATAGGTGTACTTGAGATATATGTGTACTTGAGCTTACGCAAGGCTCTTAAAGATATGTTTGATGTAGAAGGCGTTCGCATCTTGTTATGTGTATTAGCGGTGCTGGTATTGGCTTTTCATGCTACCGTTCTTTGTGATGTTTACCTTGCTGTTGTCGGCGATAAAGCATCGAACGACGTGATTGATAGTATTTTGGTTATTGCCATGGTGGTATCGGCTGGGAGTTTAGGCTTGTATGCGTTAGTTGGTTTAATCACAGCGGCTTTATTACTGACAAAGCGCCATGGTATTTCGTCACTACTTACGGTGTTTTCTATTCTACTGCTACTAATATGTATCCTACAGTTAACGGTGATTTTTGCTTATTTGAATTTATTTTTATTCCCTGCAGCTTTATTAATTTTAATGGTTTTCTTTATCAAAAAACCTGAACAGATCGAAGTAGTTTAGTTCGGTTTGCACAGCAAGGAGTAGGGTATGAACTGGTTTAAAACGATTTTGTTAACGCTATTTTTTTCATCTGCTTGGGCTGCGACCTGTTTGTATGGTGGTGTCAGTGGTTGGTTTTTAAAGCCAATTGCTGAGACTGGTAACACTGAGCAATTTATTGCCAACAGCCAGGCGTTGATTTCTGAAAACCAAGCGAACATAGCTTATGTTTTGATTGAAAGTGGCGAAGTGATTTTTCAAGATTACTCGAAAAGCAAAGATGAAATAACCGCAAATACGTTGTTCCCTGTGGCATCACTTAGCAAGTTTATTACTGCTTATGGCGTGATGATTTTGGCAGAGCAGCAGAAAGTTGACCTAGCTAAAGCAATACATGAACAGCTAACAGCTTGGCAATTACCTGATTCAGAGTTTGATAATCAAAAGGTCAGCCTTGCTCATCTGTTATCTCATACTGCTGGGCTTAGTGATGGTTTGGGGTTTGCTGATATTCCTCTAAGTGAAACGGTACCAAGCTTACTTGAGTCGCTTAATAACCCGCTTTCATCAACGGGTGTGCGAGAAATTAAAGCCACGAAACCACCGGGCGATTTTCAATACTCTGGTGGCGGCTATCTGATGCTAGAGCTACTGGTAGAAGAAAAGACGAATCAACGCTTTGCAGCTTGGATGGCCGATAACGTCTTTAAGCCAGTTAATATGAATGATGCCAGTTATGATGTACTCGCTGAGTTAGACAACATAGCACCTGCGTACGATAAAAGTGGGCAAGCTTCCCTGCACTTTCAATACGCATCGGCAGCGGCCACAGGTTTATTTGCAAGTAGCCATGACTTAATCGCTTTAGTGCAAGCATTAACATCACCTCAAACAGGGCAGTTAAGCCCGCAAATGATCTCCACCATGCGAGAGCCATTGGCTATTAGCTTAGGCGCACCAATTTGGGGGCTAGGTACCATGCTTTATGCGCCAACAGCATCGGGAGATTTTGTGTTTGGCCACGATGGTGCAAATGAGCCGGCAATAAATAGCACGCTTCGCATTAACCCCGATAACAATGATGCAATCATCGTACTTAGCAGCGGCGGGGAACATATTGCATCAAAACTTGGTTATGAATGGACGCTTTGGCAAACGGGTTCCCCTGACTTTTTAGCCTTTGATATTGCCCTGCAAAGCGCTTTTGTACCTTGCTTAATAGGCCTTGGTATCATCTTGATAGGTATGATTATTGTGCGTTTCAAAAAAGCGAAATAAGTAATTGATGTTAAGTTTAAATTATTTTTCTGCTTTACCCGGGAATTAGTAGCATTGTCATTGTTCATTAACGTGAACAGCTATAGTATTTGCTTTAAATTGATTTATCAGGATAGGGCGCATGTTACGATTTTTTTCTATAGACCAAGGTGTAATTACAGAAACCGAACCAGCTGCTGATACGCCTCTTGTCACTTCTATTAAAAATGCCCACTGGATTGATACCATAAATCCAACAGAAGAAGAACGACAAGCACTGGCAGGCACCCTCAATATTACCTTACCCGGTGCTGATGATGTTGAAGAAATCGAGGCGTCTTCCCGGTGTTTTATCGACCATGAAGGCTTGCATGTGCATGCGCTTTTTATGTCACCAAATGAAGGGCGCTTTAATACGGTGACAGTGGCTTGTTTGTTACAAGACAACTGTTTGCTGACAATCCGTGATGATGAATTAGCCGATTTTCGTTTATTACGACTTCGTGCTCGAAAAGGGCAAGTGGCGTGTGATAATCCCAAGCAACTTTTAGTAACTTTGTTTGACCAAAAAGTCGAAAACCACGCAGATATGCTTGAAGACATGCACCATCAATTAGAAAAACTCAGTGCTTATGTACTTGAAGAAGACGACTCAGATTTAGAAGAAGCCGTTAGCCGAATCTCTCGTCTTGAAGATAACAACGGCAAGGTGCGTTTATGTTTGATGGATACGCGTCGGAATATCTCGTTTTTACTGCGCTACTTAGGAGCACCAACAGAAGACCGCGAATCACTGCGTGAAATTGTGCTCGATATTGATACCCTTATGTCTCACTGTACCTTCTTGTTTGATAAAGTGAACTTTTTAATGGACTCGACTCAGGGTTTTATAAACATCGAACAAAACCAAATTATCAAAACCTTTTCAATTGCTTCTGTGGTGTTTTTACCTCCGACCGTCGTCGCAAGTATCTATGGGATGAATTTTAACAGCATGCCAGAACTGCAATGGGCATGGGGTTACCCGTTTGCGATTGGCATTATGTTGCTGTCTGGCTTTGCACCATATTTGTTCTTTAAACATAAAGGTTGGTTGTAATACCAACCCGCAGTAATACTTAATCATTTTGAGGGATTAAACCTGTCGCTAACTGCGTTAAAAATTTCTCATTTAGAACAACTAAATAACGAAATTTTTGCCTTGTTATC
>MDTG01285186.1_pt1 | contig 56579 bp, 50 predicted proteins | sample 811421 | NCBI WGS metagenome assembly MDTG01 (sample SAMN05326645, study PRJNA326480) | marine metagenome | isolation source: seawater | place: Pacific Ocean: South East | collected 2011
GCTCCCCCCAAGCCAGTTCAAAAGAAGGTTAGCCCCAAACCAGTCCAAAGAAAGCCAGCCCCTCAACCTGTTCAGAGAAAAGTTAGCCCCAAACCAGTCCCAAGAAAGCCAGCCCCTCAACCTGTTCAGAGAAAAGTTAGTCCTAAACCAGTCCAAAGAAGAGTAACTCCTCAGAAACCAGTTCAGAAAAAAATTAGCCCTAAACCAGTTCAAAGAAAGGCAGCTCCTCAACCAGTTCAAAGAAAGGCAGCTCCTCAACCTGTTCAGAGAAAAGTTAGTCCTAAACCAGTCCAAAGAAAGGTTGCTCCCAAGCCAGTTCAAAGAAAGGTAACCCCTCAGAAACCAGTTCAAAGAAAGGTTGCTCCCAAGCCAGTTCAAAGAAAGGTAACCCCTCAGAAAACAGTTCAAAGAAAGGTTGCTCCTCAACCTGTTCAGAGAAGAGTAACTCCTCAGAAACCTGTTCAAAGAAAAGTTAGTCCTAAACCAGTTCAAAGAAAGGCAACTCCTCAACCAGTCCAAAGAAAGGTAATTCCTCAGAAATCTGTTCAGAGAAAAGTTAGTCGTAAACCAGTCCAAAGAAAGACAGCTCCTCAACCTCTTCAAAGAAAAGTAACCCCACAGAAACCAGTTCAAAGAAAGGTTGCTCCCAAGCCAGTTCAAAGAAAGGTAACCCCTCAGAAACCGGTCCAAAGAAAAGTTACTCCAAAGAAACCCATAAAAAATAAAGTAATACCTAAAAAAACATTTAAATCAAAAACAAAAAAAATAGATAAGTCTAAGTTAAAGAAAAAGAGATAAATCTAAAAAGTTAAAATAAATTTGATTATTTTTTTAATATTTAATGATTATTAAAAAAATGAAGAACACTAAGATAACAAATATGAAGACAGGGCGTGGAACAAAGCGTGTGCAGTCACTTGCTTCTAACTTAGCAAGAAACTCTCCTTGTAATACTAAGCATGGCGCAATTATTACTAATGGGACAAATAAGATTTTAGCAAGTGGATTTAATACAAATACAAGATCTAAGTTCCTTAATAGACACGATTGTTGCATGCATGCTGAAATGGCTGCAGTTAACAACTTTATAAACTGCCGTGTGCGTCGTAATCCTAAACGGTACTGTTTTTAGCAAGACAAATAGAAAGTATAATAAAAATAATGCTAAATATGACCTTAAAAAATATATAGTATGGTGTGTAAGAATAGTTGGAGATAAAAATTTGCTTAATAATGGTATCAGAATTAATGCTGAATCTGCCCCATGCCAAATATGTGTAAAGAGATTATTACATTTTGGATTTCAGAAAATGGCCTATACGAACCAGAATGGAGAAATGGTTACTATAAAATTATCTGATTACACTGGATATTTATCATCATCTCAGATGAAATGTGCAAATAAGATTACTATATAATTACTTAAAAATATTATTCTTTTTTATATATATGAGTGAATTCAATTTGAAAACTGGAGATATACTTTTATTTGATTTTAACGAATCAGGATTAATGGGTTTATTTAATAATTTAATAAAGCGCTTTACAAAAAGTAATTATTCACATATTGCAATGGTGCTAAAAGACCCTGCATTTATACATCCAAATTTAAAAGGTTACTACATATGGGAATCTAGTTGGGAAGGAAAGCCTGACCCCCAAGATAATAAAATTAAATTAGGTGTTCAAATTACGCCTTTTCACCAAATTTACGAAAAATGTAAAAAAACAAATAGCACAATTTTTTTACGAAGAAGCAATTGTCTGGAAGAAACTTTTAGTGATAATAAGCTTAGAGAAATACATGATGTAGTCTATGAAAAACCATATGATATTTGTCCAAAAGATTGGTTAGAAGCACTTGAAAGAAAAGATTCTCATCCCCAAAAGACTGACCGATTTTGGTGTAGTGCCCTTGTAGGATATATATACACTCAATGTGGATTACTAAATTCTCATACTGATTGGAGTATACTAAGACCTAGTGATTTTTCAACTGAAGAAAATCATTGTTCATTACACTGGATTAATCCATATTCTCTTTCTAAGCCAGAAGAACAAATACTTTAAAAAACTATAATAATAAATACTTAAATATTAAGTATATATTATATCTAATTATGACATCTAATCATCCTAAAACCAAATTTAAGATATCAACAAATAAACCAGTTATTAAGACTATTTTAACTAAACGTGGGTATGCAGTTATAAAAAAACATTTATCACTTCTTGAACTAACTCAGGCCAAAAAAGACTTAACAGTAAAAGCTTTTGTTAATGAAGATTTTGGTGCCTCCCCTGATCCATATCCGATTTATCTAGAAAGTGAAAAAAAACTTTATATTCCCAAACATATAGGTTTTGATAAATTTGGAGAACCAGATAAAGTTAAACTTACAAAAGGTTTAGAGATAGACTTAGAATTTAAGGGTGAACTAAGAGACAAACAAAAACCAATTATAAATGCATTTAAAACTAGTTGTGAGGAAGGTCCTTTTAAATCCAAGAGTAAAGGCGGTATTATAAGTGTCCCATGTGGTTGGGGAAAAACAATTATGGCACTATATCTGATAGGACAATTAAAGAGGAAAACAATTATCATTGTACATAAAGAATTTTTACTTAATCAATGGATAAAAAGAATTGAAGAATTTCTACCTGAAGCAAGAATAGGTATCATACAAGCATCAAAAGTAGATTATAAAAATAAAGATATAGTAATTGGAATGCTACAAAGTCTTTCATCAAAGGAATATGATATTGAAGAAGTCTTTGGAGATTTTGGATTCACAGTTGTTGACGAATGTCATCATATTGCAGCAGAAGTATTTAGCCGTTCTTTACCTAAAGTAAATTCTTATTATTCACTTGGACTCTCAGCCACACCGAAAAGAGCAGATGGATTATCCCATGTATTTGAAGCTTATTTAGGGCCGATGGTATACAAGGTAAATAAGCGAGATGATAAATTGGTAAGAGTAAATGTAATTAGATACCGAGATGACAATCCAGAATATAATAAAGAAGAACTATCATCATACGGTAAAGTTTGTATTCCTAGAATGATAAATAATATAGTTTCTAATTTTTGTCGAAATTTAACCATAAAATCAATACTTAGAAATCTTGTTAAAGATGGCAGACAAACATTGGTATTAAGTGATAGAAGAGAACATCTCACAAATATGTTTGAAATGGTATCAGAGTTTGCAACTGTAGGATATTATATAGGAGGAATGAAACAAAAAGACCTTGATAAATCAGAAGAAAAACAAGTTATTTTAGGAACTTATCCAATGAGTTCAGAAGGTCTTGATATACCGAGTTTAGATGCAGTTATTTTTACAACACCCAAGTCAAGTATTGAACAATCTATAGGACGAATTACTCGTAAAAATCATGAAAAAACTCCTGTTGCATACGATATTGTTGACAACTTTTGTCTATTTCCAAGACAATTTGATAAAAGACTTAAAGTATATAAAAAATTAGAATATGAAGTATACGAGCAAGAAATTAGTATTAATCAAAATAGTGATGAAAATAATATTATGTATCAAGTTAATACTAATGAAATAAATAAGGTTGAATTAAAAAAACCAAGAAAAAAGAAACAACCTAAAGTGGTTTGTGAAATTATGTCTGATGAAGATTAAATATTACTATTAATATTGTATATGAAATATTTCCAATCATTTTTATTTAAACTAGTTTTTTCCATAAAGTTATTTACCATATTGATATCCAAAATATGTAGATTATTTTCTATATCAATGTAACAAATATTATCTTTACTAAGATTAATTAGTCCTTTTTTTGACCGTTTTAAACAATCATAAAAATTATCAATTGAACGTTTAGTAGGCACTTTTCTATTTAGTGTATGAAATATTTTAACGAAAGATTCCTGCCAAAAATGATTAGGCATAACAATAAATTCGTTAATATTAACTCTCAATCCAAATTTATGATATGATATACTTTTTAAAAATGGTTCAAACACAAAACTTCGAAGAATACTATGATAAGAATTAATACTATCTGAAAGATAAAGTAATTTATCATCTATTTCTCCAAATTGTTTATTGACAGCAGGAATAAATTCATTTCTTAATTTACCTCTATTACTCCAATTAGGAGTCGTATTTTTCAAGTAAGGCACTTTGGCTTTATGTGCAAATCTAAAGATATCTTTTTTATCTACTCTTACAAATGGCCTAAAAACTATTTGATTTTCAATAATAGATACATCATCTATTTTATGTAATTTAAAAATATCTTTACCTTTACTGATATTTGTCCAAATATTTTCAATGAGGTCGTCCTTAATATGACCCAAAATAATATAGGATTTAAGCGATTTATACATATTAAATCTAACTATTCTGGTAAGATTTTCATAGTATTCTCTCGGAAAATGCCCTCTTTGTATATATTCAAATCTGAATACATATAGATTCACTTTTAGATTTTGACAATAATATCTAACAAACTCTTCTTCTATTATATTTTCTTTTCGATTATTATAGTTAATATGTATGGCTTCAAGAGATATATTATATGTTTTTACAAGTTTCGATAGTATAAATAATATTACCATTGAATCAGGACCACCTGATAAACTAACAATTAATTTTTTCTGGATTAAATCATAGGATTTATCTTTAAGACTTTTTAAAAAGTTTTCAGCGATTTTATATAATTTTTCTCCGCAGTTAATTTTGATATTAAAATCTGGTTTGTCTGGGAAATATTCACATACTGGTTTTAATTGATTTAATATATATCCACTCATAGGTGCATCGTAATTATATAATACTAAATTATTAGTTTGTTTATAATGCGTATAAAATTTTTTTAAACTATCAAGATAAAACTTAGTAATTAATTCTGGAAAATATGGAGCAACGCCATAAATAAATTCCAAAAAATTATGGATTAGTTTAAAATTGTTATATATATCTTCATGTTTTAATGGCATTAGAATAAATATTACTACCTCTTGTTTTAGCTCTATGAGTTCACTAAATGTTAAATTATCTTTAAGAAATCTTAATAAAAATCTACTGAAAATTGCAGCTTTTTTAGTATTATTTTGTATCTTTCCCTTATCTTCGATTGACCTATAAATATGTCTTGAAAATTGATCAAGGCATATGATTGCGTCAATCATTTCATTTATTTTATCGGTTGTAACATTTTTATCTATTGATTTTTCAGAATTATGCCACATATTTTCGTTATAACTTTCACACAATTCTAATTTATCTTTAAATTTTTTAGTTATAATTTCATCTAATTTATATAGCTTGCCTTTATCACTTTCAAACCATTTATTTTTATAATTGTTTTCTCCCTCTCTAAACCAAAATTGTGCTATCTCAGTATTGTATGATAAATTCATTTTTTTTTGAAAATGAGTAATAATTATTTAATTATCAAATTTAAATAATTATTTAAAAGAATACAGTGTTTATTATTCATCAAAATGTCCCAAGAAGAAAAAAAACCTCTTGTTGATGATACTATAAAAAAAGATAAAAATAAACTACCTGTGTGGCACGAGCAACAAGAATTGATATTAAAAAATTGGTCGGAAATAGGAAGTTCATATCGATACTTACATGACCGTTCTTTTACAAAATACAATAGTCAAAATTTAAGATTCGCTCTTCCAGTAATTGTTATTTCAACTATAACTGGTACTGCTAACTTTGCACAAGAAAGTTTTCCTGAAGCCTGGAAATCCTATGTGCCTCTCGCGATAGGTTTTTTGAATCTAACAGCTGGTTTAATCACAACTATAGCACAATTTCTTAGAGTTTCAGAATTATTAGAAGGACACAGAGCAGCAAGTATAGCATATAGTAAATTCTCAAGAAATATTGCAGTTGAATTATCTCTTCCTGTAAGTCAAAGAACATCTGATGGATTTGATTTTATAGTAACTTGTAGAAATGAACTTGATAGACTTATTGAACAAAGTCCCAATGTTCCAGCAGTAATTGTTAGAGAGTTCGCATCAAGATTTGCAGACAGTGCATTCTTTAAACCCGATATACTTGATATTACACCAGTTACAATATATAAAAATGATGAAGAGGCTGAAGCAGCAGAAAGAGAACGAATTATTGAAAAAGAAAAAGAAGATAGACTTAAGATTCTACGCGAGGAGGAAGAAAGAAGACAATCATTAATAACCGAATTAAAAACAGAAAGAAGAGAACAAGAAATAGAACTTACAAAAAAATTAGAAGAAATTAAGAAAAATAAAAAACAAAAAGTAGGTATTCATAATGTAGAGGATAATCTTGATAAATTACTAGAAAAATTAGGAAGAGGAAATAATAACATTGATAGTAGCGGTGATGATCAAAGTCAATTTTCAGTTATAGTTAATGACCTTGTAAAACCATCCGTTATGTCAAAAGAAAAGGTCCAAAGTATAATTGAAGAAAGGCTTAATGTTTCGCCTTCGCATTCACCTTCTTCATCTAATTCAATTGCAAGTAATGATGATACTATTAAAGTTGAAATTGATAAAGTTAATAACACTTTAGATGATGATGCAGATAATACTGATAAAAAAGATATAGATGATAAGAAGAGTAAAGATAAAAAATAATTTAATTTATTAATATTTAATAAATTAGATAATTACCTGGGGTATATTATTAACAATTTCTAATATTTCAATATTATTTAGAGATTCACCAAATGCTGGAGATAATCCTACATCAGCAAACCAAAGTTTTTTATTACAAAACGATGTGATGTTATTATGAACAGTATGTCCTACAATTAAACCTCCGTTTTTTTCTCCTAAAATTTCTAAAGTTTTATTGAGTGTGCTACATTTGTCTTTGTTGAAGTAGTAATATCTATTCCAAAAAATACTATCCTCGGAGTATACCAAACGTTTTTCATATTCCGTTAATCCTTCTTTCTTGTTTCCTCTTAAAATATCTCTAACAATTGTATTAATTTCAGTTATAGACTTTGTATTAATATGCTTAGGTAATAAGCCAGCATGACAGAAATACCAATTGTTTATTTTAAGAATACCATATGAATGACACGCTAAAAGTTTAGCCATATAACCTCCAGGCCTGAATAATGACTTTCTAATATTACTTCCAGTATCTTTAAGATGACTATTATGAACATATCTAAAATCTCCTTCCATGTTCATTATTTCATGATTACCTATCAAGTAATGAACTTTTCCTCCATATTTCTCAGCTTCTGTATCCAAATAATTAAGATACTCATATATAGAAAATTCTTCCATTTGTTTTGCATTACATTTGATTCCTCTGCCTCCTTTATCAACTATATCTCCTAATTGAACTACATGGGTGTTTCCACCTATCCATTGTTTATTATTGTCAATTACTCTTCCTTTTTTTAGACATTTAATTAATATATCAAAATCTCCATGAATATCGCCTATTACAATAATTCTTTTAACATTTGTAAAGGTATCCTTAAATTTTTTATTACAAACGAATTTATTATGAATATAGTAATTAATAGGTTTAAAAAATGGTTTATTCATTTAATATAAAAACATATAATAATTTATATTTTATATCATTAGAAATCTATGTTTCCAACATTATTAATTAGTGTCTTAATTATATTAAATAACATTATATAATCCTTTTTAAAAAAAAAATCTTTAAATATTGTATATAAAATGGAACAAGTACAAACTATTGTAAATGATCTTGTAGAAAATACGGAAACTGTTTTAAATCGCGGTTTAGATAATGTATACATTTCTACTACAATCAAAGTTCTTATTGGACTTTATGCCGCATTCGCCGCTCCTAAATTACCTGCTTCATTAGTAGACCTTATGGACAATATTTTTGTTCGTATAGGATTTGCATTTGTAATCGTATTAGTAGCAACAAGAGATCCCTCAATTGCTTTGATGATAGCAATTGCATTTATTGTAACATTGCAAACTGCTAATAAACTTAGATTATTTAATACTGAATTATCTGTAGCAGCGCCAGGACAATCATCATGGCTTCCATCTGCCAAAAGAGAAGGATTTGATAACGAGGACAATGAAGAACCCTTTGATGAAAATAAAAAAGAAGGAGATGAAGAAGACGAAGAAGAGGACCAAGAAGATGATGCTGAAGAGGAACAAGAAGAAGATGAAGAAAAAGAGCATTTCATGGACAGTGAACCAAATGTTGAGGAAGCTGATATGAACGTAGAATATTACACAGGTAACGAACCCAACGTTGAAGAAGGTGACGATGCCGTTGAATACTACACTGCTAATGAACCTAATGTAGAAGAAGGAGGTGAAAATATTGAACATTTAACTCGTGGCAGAAATGTATGGAGACCTTCCGCTGAAGAAAGAAAATTAATGGAACAAGCCAGAAACACCCATACTCATTCAACTTCAAAATCTAGTGCTCATTTGTGGCCCAATATGGCAGGTCATGCTAAAGAACATTTTGCTAATAGTGAGGAAGAGCACAAACATAATGAATCAAAAGAACACTTTAGACAAAACTTATCACCATTTTTTAGAGCTAAAAGAAGAGAAGATTTTCAAGTAATGCAAGGAAGCAATATTTCTTCTAATATTGAAACTAATCCTCCAGCTGCTTTTACAACTGATGCCCAATTTGAAGATGCTCAATCTAATCATGTTGATTCTTCAGACCAACTTAGTTGCGTTAAATCAATGGCTAACCAACACTGTGCACAAGGTCTTAGCGTAAATTCTCCTATCGGAGCATAAATTGTATATAATTTAAAAAATTTAATAATATTATTATTAAATAGTTTTTATTGAATAGGTGATTCACATTCTTTTCTATCTTTGCTTGAACCCCATGGCCATAATATATCGCCCACAGATGATGAAGGAGGCTTCATAACTGTATTATTTCCTGATGTTCGCCAATACATATTATTGTTACGTGCTTCACTATTAGATGTAGAAATATTCTTAATTAAATCATTGTTATCTTCATGGATTTGATTAAATTTTTTCAAATATATATCTCTATTTTCATTAAGTAAATGAATATTTCTTTGAGATAAAATCTTATTTTCTTTAAGTAATTCAAGATATGTTTTCTTATTTTCTTCCCATCTTTTAGAATTTTCATTTAATTGTAATAAAATAGTGTCAAACTTCTCATTAATATTATTATAAGTATTTTCTAAGTTTTCTATTTTTTGTTCCATTTTCTCAAGTCTATTACTTAATAAAGGAGACATCAAAACTTGAAATTCGTTATTATTGACATCTCTAGATGACATTATATATATATAAGATTAAAATTCTCATAATATAATTTTAATAATTTAGAAGTTCATTTAAATTAGATATTTCATATTTTAGATAATTGTTATCTAAATTTTCATGAACAAATTGTTGTTGTATAGCATATTGTATATTTCTTTTTAAAAGGCTACTTTTTGTTGCATCAATCATGTAGCTATTATTTCTGGATGATTTTTTGGTTTTTTCATTTTCTATTTTATTTTTAAGTAAACATTGAATCATAAACTCTAAAATATCATTATTTTCAGACATAGCGTCTTTTTATAAGATGTGAATTTAAAAAATATTTCTTAAAATTTAAATAGGTGTAAAATTTGATTAATTTTAAAAAAATTTATATTATATTAAAAAATGAAATATCTTGTAATTGTTGAGTCACCTGCTAAAAAAAATAAAATCCAGGAATTTTTAAATACTATTAAAGGACATTCATTTATAGTAGAAGCATCATTTGGTCATATAAGATATTTTGAAAACGGTCTTAAGTCAATAGATACAAAGAATAGTTTTACACCTACATATTCAGTTACTAAAGACAAAGCTAAAGTAGTTAAAAATCTTAAATTTCTTAAAAAAGGCGTTGATGATGTAATTATTGCAACTGATTTAGATAGGGAAGGTGAAGCTATAGGCTTTCATATAGCAGACGTGTTAAATTTATCTAAAAAAGACACAAAAAGAATTTGCTTTAATGAAATTACTAAAAAAGCTGTAGTTGAAGCTTTTCACAACTCAAGAACTTTAGACTTTAATCTTTTTCAAGCTCAGCAAGCAAGAAGCATACTTGATCTTTTGATTGGTTTTGAATTATCTCCACTTCTATGGTCTGCAGTGCAAACAAAATTATCTGCAGGCAGGTGTCAGACTCCGGCACTTAAACTTCTATACGAAAAAGAAAAATTAATTAGTGATTTTAAATCTAATAAAACTTTTCAAATTAACGGAACATTCAAGATTGAAAATGATATTGAAGCAACGTACATTAAAGAGTTAAGTGATGCAACAATCGTGAAAGATATCCTTAAGAAATTAATAAATCATAAATTCAAATTGGTATCTGTTGATGACAAATTATCTAAACAAAATCCTCCTCCTCCTTATATTACTTCAACTATTCAACAAGATGCAAGTTCTAAATTTGGTATGTCTCCAGTATCAACAATGTCTGTATTGCAAAAATTATATGAGAAAGGTAAGATTACTTATATGAGAACAGATTCCACTAATATTTCAGAGAACTTTATAGAAAAAATAGATAATTACATTAATGATAATTTTAAAGGATATTACAAAAAAAGAACCTACAAGAGTAAGGTGTCTAATGCACAAGAAGCTCACGAATGTATCCGTCCTGTTAATATTGTTAAATTGCCCACCGATTTTCCAGCAAGTGAAATTAAAATTTACAATATGATTATGCAAAGAGTGATTGCCTCTCAAATGAAAAATTTTAGTGAAAAGATTTTTACCTATACACTTGAGTCTACAAAAGATAAAACACATAAATTTACTTTTGTTCTCAAAGAAATCAAAGATTTAGGATTTAAGATTATTTACAATAATAAAAAAGATGATGATAAAAAACTTATAACTAAAATTAAAACGGGAAATGTATATGACCCATTAGCACTTATTGCTACAGAAAAAAATACAAAACCTGTTGCAAGATATACAGAGGCTTCATTAATCAAAGAATTAGAAAGTAAAGGTATAGGAAGACCATCTACATTTGCAAGTATTGTATCTAAGTTATTTGAAAGAAAGTATGCTGAAAAGAAAACTAATCATAATTACAAAGATATTAATCTCGACATATTTAGTATTAAAAAACGTCAAAAAACAGTTAAAGAAGAAACAAAAAAAACAAAGTCTACTTCAGAAAAAAATAAAATTTTCATAACAGATATTGGTAAACTTGTAAATGAATATTTAGAAACCTACTTTAGTGAAATTTGTCAATATAATTTTACTGCCAAAATGGAAGCTGATCTTGATAAAATTGCTGATAATAAGGTAAATTGGGTTAAAATTACTCAAAATGTTTACGATACTTTTCATCCAACTGTAGTCAAACTTAAAAATGATACTGATATTAAAAAATCATACAAAGAAAAAAAGACAAATCTTTTAGGAAAATACAAAGGCAAGAATGTGTACACATATGTAGGACGATATGGTCCATGTATTCAATATGGTGAAAAAGATGACAATCCTAGGTATGTTAGTATAAGCAGTAATGAATTTGATGATATTAATCAAATATCTCTTAAAGAAGCAACTGAATTACTAAAATATCCTAAAGAACTAGGAGAATACAAAGGTAAAAGTGTCACTCTTAACAGAGGTCCTTATGGTTACTATATCAACTATGACAACAGAAAACTATCCGTTGATAGTAATAAAATAACTCTTTCTGAGGCAAAAGAAACAATTAATTCAACTCAATCTAATATAATTAAAGAATTCAGTGATATTAGTATAAGAAATGGACCTTATGGCCCATATATCAAAAAGGGTAGTAAATTTACTCCCATACCAAAAGATATGGATCCTAAAAAATTAACTAAAAAAGATTGTATGGAAATCATTAAAAATTATGTTCCTGTAAAATATAGTAAAGGAAAAGGTAAGAAAACTAATAAAAAATAATTAATTACAAATTTAATTAATTAATTTATAACCCAAATCCTCTTATTTTTTGACCACGATTAGTTGTTGCAGTTGTATTGGTAGTGGTATCACCGGGGACCTTTATTAATTTTAAAACAAGGTTACTATCACAACAACTTGGACAGCTTGTTAGTGTAAAGTTAACTATTGAAGTAAGACCTGGCAACGCAGTATCAGCGATGGTAAGCGTTTCATTAGATTGGTATCCTCTTATTTCCTGACCGTCTTCAGGAATAATAACAATATTTGTTATTTCTTGACTTTCTACAGTTGCTATAATTGACATATTTACTCCTTTTCCTCCTTGTCCTGTAATATGACTTGCTGATATTTGACTTATTCCATCAGTTGCACCTGTAGCTGTTATATTTGTATCATATACAAATCTATTATAAATTCCTGGGCGCGATTTTAATTCAAATTCAAGATCATTAGTAGAATTTCCAGTTGGGGTTGTCTTGCTATTAATTTCGGTTGCTGAAACAACAATTTTATCACCTTCGATATAGGTGTTTCCAGCAATTATAATTATTTTTTTTACTCTGTTTGAGTCTATTTGTATTAATATATTCATTCCAGTTACAGTGCCGTCGTTTGTATTAATTATACCATCAGTTATTTTATAAAATCCGTCAATGTGATTATTGCCATTAATATTTTGTGTTATTCTATCATTAGTATCACTATTATCATCTTTTACATATATATTTCTAGTCATATCAGATGTTCCTGGAATGTGTTCTTTTATAATAGTAAATACATCATTCACTCGATGTCCACTACCAATATTATCCTTTTCTACTTTTACTTTTAATAATTTATTGTTACTAACTATAAGAGTAGGCTTTAAATTTGTTGTCGCCGGTGGGTTGCAAAGTAAAGCACTGTTTTCATCAGGAATAAGCCATCCTGATGTATTATTAGTCATGTTTGTAGGTCTGGAAATAATCTGAGCAAAATCCGCTCCGGATAATGCTATAATTTCCTCTGCCGCAACTTCTCTAATAGTTAAACCATTTTCCTCAGATAAATCAGCTAACCCTTTTTCATTTTTATTTCCCTGCATAACTAAACCTCTCAATACCTCTTCATTAATTTTATGTGTTCCACCAGCTACATAAGCACTATCAAATTCACCTTTATTAGCTGAACTTGAATTGTAAGGTGTTATAGCTTCAGTTGCTGAACTATTATTACTTATATCATTACTTTGGGTTAAAATAGCATTCACACCTATAAGAAATTTCTTTGTTCCTACAAGGTCAACGCCGTCAAAAATATCGGCTGTCTGTTTTTCTTGAGTATCGGTTCCATCTGCCGCTTTTTGGGATGTATTAAATATATCACCTCCACCACCACCATTTTTTTTGGCACGAGTAATATCAATATCAGTAGAAGTAGTATTTCCTTCAGTGATATCAGTTCCTAGAGTTCCATCTGTTTTTGATGAATCAAGTCTCTGAATTTTTTGTTGATGCTTATATAAGTTTGCTCTGAAATCTACTATTTTTGCATTTTGATTTTCAGCACTATTGACAGCGCTAGCTGCGTTCGTATTATCAGAATCATTCGCATCCTTTAATGCTACTTCAATATACTCCTTTTGCGCTATTAATTGTTTTTTCATTCTTAACAATCTTGGTATCATTGCATCTATTTCAGCTATACTATCATCACAATTTGCCATTGATACTATTGCTTGACTGTTTGTAATTGCTTTTGCCATATATATATTATTATATTAAACTTTTTTTTATTACTTAAAAATACTTAAAAACAATTACAATATTATTTTTTAACAATGAGTAAAAGTCTTAAATCGACTTCAATAAATGTTAAGCAAAATTTACTTATGAATTCACTTCAAGATTTTTTCAGACAGCAATCTAACTTAGATATAATCATGCCTATAATTAGAGGTGACTCTAAGATATCTCTTCGTGTAATGGACTGGTTTGTAACAAATTATTCAAAGAAAAATAATGTGTCATATCTCATAGATAATAATGGAGACATAATTTCTGATATTACTAATTTGAATAATGGTAAGGAATTTGTTGTCTATTTAGATTATAAATTACAACTCAAAGGGTATCAAAAAAAACAGTTCGACCCTTTTTGTAGAAGAAATAGAATTCAGTTTTTTTACAATGATACGGACTATATAACTACCACGGTGGGTCAACTTAATTTTTTTAGATGGACAATTAAAAATTCAGTATTAAAATACATTGAAGAAAATCTAGATGAAATCGAAAAAGATATGAATGATTGCTATAAAGCAGTATATAGTGTCGAAAAAAATAATAATTCAGGAGGTAAACAAAGTCGTAGAAAGAGACAAGAGCTTTCAATTTCTGCTACAAAAAAACTTAATAAATCTCACGTTAAGATTTATGTATCATTCGATTAATAAATAATTACAATAATTTGTAATTAGTTATTAACAAGGTCCACATTTCCTTTTATCTACTTTAGCAAAGTCATATAAATCTCTCTCCCAACCCTCTGTACAACTATCAGTCTTAGTTTTTTCCCAGTAACATCTACCTTTTTTCTTACCTTTCCCATATATAAAATATTTACAGCCCTTTGTAGAATCACATGCTTCAGCGCAATCTTTTATAGAACGTTTCCAACCAAGCCACTTATCTTTACTTTTACACTCATGATTAGTTTTTATAATTTTATAGTTTTTGGTATTACTGTCACTTGGACAAGCACACTTGAATTGCTTTTCATTTGAGGAGAAATTTATTATTCTTGCATTTCTTATTACTTCTTTAAGTGCATTTCTGAAATTAGCACATATTTTAGGGTTACCCATTTTAGGATTTTTACAGAGTTTATGTGCATCAGATATTATACCAAAGAACATATAGGAATTATCATCTGAGGAAAACATTTTTTTAACCATCTGTTCACATTTATCTTCATCCTCATAATCTACGTTGTCAGCCGTGGACTTTATAGAACATGCAATTTTAAGTAAATCTTTCATAGACTTATATAGTTTTGTAATCTTGTCTTTGCTAACATACTTAAAATTTCGTTCAAGAGCAGTAGATATTATTATATAAAAATCTTTGTTTTCATAGTTATTATATGATACGTTAAGCTTATTAATGCATTGAGACATTTTAGGTATAAACCCTTTTTTAGCACTTCTAAAACAAGAACTAACATTTTGATTATCTGTGCATGCAGAACCATTAAACTCGGTATATGCAGGATGAGGACAATATTCTACAGGCTCGATAGCTTTTTTTGTTTCAAAAGTTATTTCTACCCATCCTAATTCATTATGAGAACAATAAGGTCCCTGTTCTGTTTTAATTTTAAATGCACCACTGTGAATACCTCTTTTATTAGCTTTACCACAGTTTCGTAAATTAGGAGCTTTACGAGCGTGATACAAATCATTTGCCCAACCGCCACCTTGTCTTTGAGTCCATCTTGTCCTTCTTGTTTTACCCCTCATATTACATTTCCAATCAGGTAATTTACCATAACTTTTTGCTCTAAATATATCGTTATCTGTGAAACATTGTCCCCCATATTGCAGTGAATAATATTTATGATTCCGTTGTATTGCCTTTTCTCTGCACGCTTCATTAGAAATAGGAAATCCTGCAACATATCTTAATCTTCTAGAAGGACCATCCCTAAAGCATCCTATTCTTTTACCCGATTTTCTAAAATTCCTACCATTTTCTTTATATCTTGAGTAAAGCCCCGTGCATTTATAATCTACATTATTAGTAGGATAAAAATTACCATTCCACCAAACATGTCCTGCTATATATCCAGGTCCTCCAGTGTTAAGATAGTAAAAAATAATGTTATCACCTCCTTTGAAATCTTTTATTTTCATTCTAACTAATCTATTGCAACACTTGACATATCCTATACGTTTAAATCCTATTTTATTCTTCCACCAGGTTTGCCTACCTTTAGGTAAACTGTATCCCGCCTTAAGATGAAATACGTATAAATGATCATCTGCTATAAATGAAAGATAGGCTGGACTAGTTCCTGACCTAAATTTTTCTACAGTAGAGGCACTATTCCTACTAAATTTTAATATCAGTAAAATAATGATTATTAAACAAATTATATTAGTATTCATTTATAATATAATCACAAATTTATTTGACTTATTACAATAATCAATCAACATTAATATATTTAAAGACTATAGTATTAAATATATAAATGAGTGATTCTTCCCAAGAAATAGATATTACAAATGTAGAGGATGCGAACACATTAAATAGTTCTAATATTACTGTTGATGAAAATTTTAATGAACCATCTGATATAGACTCGGATGATGAAATATCTGCTACTGATAATGATATCACTTTAGATATATTGGATACTACAGATAATTCTAATAGTAGTGCTGATGCCACTATTTCATCAGATATATCTAATATTAATCTTGATGAATTTAATCAAACGAGCAGTTCAAATGATGAAAGTTTACTTAATTCAATATCCGCACAAGACATTAATTCTGAATACCAAGTATTAGATAATGCATCAGAAAGTGATAATAATCTATCTAATGTAGAACTTAGTAGTGATGAAAATATAAATATGTTAACTGCAAATTTTGAAGAAGATGAAACAAAAGAAGACCATAATTTTGAAGAAGATGAAACTAAAGAAGATCACAATTTAGAAGAAGATGAAACTAAAATTAATAATTCAGAAAACAGTAATAATGATAATGATACTGATGGCTCTAATCATGAAGATAATGTAAACGAGGATGAAACAAAAGAAGAATCTGTTACAAGAAATAATGTAGACTTTAAAGTAGGTTATCCTATGACATTAGATGCAATTAGAAATAATGAGATATCTCTAAATATCAGTGAAAAAGATACAGATCTTTTGAAAAGTCTATTGAGTTCCAATCATGAAATTTCACAATCAAATGAAACTGTTATTGATATTCAAAAACTTATTTTGCCACGAACTAATCTTCAACTTTATATAAATTCTTTATTAAAACTTTTTGCAAAGGTAAAAGATGACCCTATTTATGTTTCGACAAAATATCTAATTACACTAAAAATTGTAGATATCTTTAAATCTGTTCCTGTTCAACGTTATTTTTCCAAAGATTTTCTAAATGACGAATTTATAGATTATTTAATAAAAAAACATTTATTTTATGATTATATTTTATCCACTATACTCATAAGAGAATGGAATATATCATATTTTAATTTTAGACCTGATGCTAAACATCTATCTTTTTATAAAGTTTGCTGTTCAAAACTATTTCATCGACTCAATCGATTTTTACAAAATTCACAATATTATACCTATAGATTATCTGACTTTACAACTTACATATCATTTATTAAGCTTATGATTCCTTTCATTTCAATATTACCAAAAGATGATTCTTCCTCGTTACTTACATCTTTAAGTAAATTATTCTTAACTGTTTTGGGACAATTATATAGCATTATTCATACTTCAAAGACAACATTGGAAACACTCAATATGGTATCTGATATTTATCTAACAAGATATATTGACCGTTCAGGAGCAAGTTCAATAAAAAGATTTGAAATTGAAATTAGTAAATGTACAAGCACAATTAATAAATTTTTTATTGATAGTAAATTTACAAAGATATTTTGTGAATCTTTACATGATTTCGACATTTGTAGTTACCAAACACACCTTCATTACAGCGAAATAATTTCTGTTATTCCAAGTTTAACAAATACATGGAACTATCCTAATGATGATATAGGTTATTTACTTAAAACAATCTTAAAAGATAATCTCGTGAAAATTATAGATTGTGATAAAGTTAATATCCATCATAAATTAAAAATTATATCAGAATCAGATAGCAATATATTCAGCGAGGATTCAGTCATAAAATCTCTTATTGATTATTATTCCAAGGTGGAGAAATATGACGAAAATCAAGGATTTTATGATAAAGATCTTATTAGATATTACATTGTAAAAGCAATACTTATATATGTTTATCCTGATAGTAATAGCACAATATATGATTTACATAAAAATATTATAAGTAATAAGAATTCACTTGATGAAAAATTAAACATTTTTAGACAACTTGATAATCATAGTCTTTGTTCATTTATTACTCTACTTATAAGTGAGATAACTGATAATTTTAATAATATAGACGTTGCATATAAAATTTTAACAAAAAGCTACAAAAAAGATGTAACCTATATTTACAAATATGTTAATTCAATCGAAAATATAATCATTAACTACAATCTAATAACTCTTTTAATTAGGTATAAACATGTTCATAACCCATATGTAATTAATAAATATTGTGAACTATTTAATGTAATATTGAATTATTCTTTTAAAACTAGAATATATTGTCAGTTGCCTGAATTTAGTGAAAGCAATTATAATCTATTAGGAATTCTTAATCCAAAATTTACTAATTTACTGAATCATTTTTATAACAATTTTTATGATGATTTACATTTTATAATAGACGATAATGAATTTGTAGAAACACTTATAGACAACGAATCACTATATAATAGAAACTGTTTAGATGATACAAGAAAGCTAATCGGTTTTATGATGCATAATAGTGATAAGACTTATGGAGAAATATTAGATAATTACATGAAAATAATAGATACCCGTTTATTCCAAAAAAATCAAACTACAGATAAATATGATGATGAAATTCCATCAGAGTTTGTAGACCCTATTTACTATACTCCTATACTTACGCCCATGGAACTTCCCAATACAAAAACAATAGTCGAAAAAAAAATTATTATGAATCATTTGATATTTAATCAAACAAATCCTTTTGATGGACTACCTCTAACAAGGGAAGAATTTGTAGCATACAATAATACGGAAGATGTAAAATTAAGACTTTCTAACTTTATTAAAGATTTCAATATATGGAAAAATAAACATAAAATTTGATTAAATAATAATAAGTTATGTATTATTAGTTAATAATTATTAATGATTTATAGGATATGTATGCTAGGTTCAACAAATGTAGGAAAAACTCATGTTATTCATAACTTTAAAAACCATTCTGATTCCTATATTCCAAGTATAACTCTTGGTGTTAATTTTATTCAATTTGATTTTAATCAACACACTTTACAATTTTTAGATTATTCGGGTTGTAGACAATTTATAAATTTTATACAATTAGAAAAAAAAATTTGTGATTTAGCATGTATAGTTTGTAATTTAAAGCAAGTTAGAAGCATTAAATATATAAAAAAATACTATAGTTTAATTAATGATAATAAAGTTAGAAAGCATGTTCTTATTAACATTGAAAATGATAATATAAACAATATATCTTTCAGACATGAAGTTGAAAAATATATTACAAAAGAATTAAATCTTGAATATTCATATATAAATTCTTATTGTCATAAAAATATTAGAACAGTTTTTACAAAAATATTAGAAAATTTAACTTAAATTATTCTTTGAATTAAGAGATTTTATAGCAAAAATAAAAGTATGCTCACATCCATTTGAATCTACTATTGTACCATCTCTATTTTTAATTTTTATTGTAAATCTATCTAATTTAGGTAATACAGGATTAAAATATTTAACTGTTCCATGATTTTTTGTATTATCAAAATATATATGCTCGCTTTGATTAATAGGTATTTTTACATATGAATCTTGTATATTTTTATTAGCTGATTCTAATCTGCTACATTCATTAATATCTAGTAATACGTAGGTAGAACTTAAATCATTTCTTAGTATATCACCCACAATAATATTAGTATATAAAGTAGGATTTATAATTCCATTATTGCTAATATTTTCATGTAATATAACAAAAATATTTATTTTTTCTGTTGTTTCTTTTTCAAATCCTAAAATATTGGTATTTTCAACAGTATAAGAAACATTCTGTCCATTAATTGTATTTTGAAAATATATTTTTGTATTATTGTCATATAAATTTAAAGAATCTATTAATTGCATCATTGATTTTTTATCTTTTATAGTTAGACTAATTTTATGTTTTTTTGTAGATTCTTCAATGGTTGTTATCTTCATTTCGTATAAATTAAGTATATTAGAAAAATCATTCTCCGAAAATCCAAAAAATAAACCGTTTGTTTTAAGCTTATAGTCGAAAATGTCAGTTTTTGACACCATATTTCCATAGAGAGAATTTACGTAAGATTTTTCAGCGCCTTTAAAATGTAATTCAAATGCATCATTTGTATCAATTAAAAAATAAAATCTATCTAGAATTTTATTATATTTAGAACTAATCTCATAATCTAAATTTAATATATTTTTTTGACTCATTAATTTTTTATTGATGTGGGTTTCCATATTTTCAGTTGTATAATTTCCATTTCCAAGTGTAAGATTAAAATTATTATTTTTTGTTAAATTAGTAAGATATATTTTATTATTATTATCATTAAATTCATATTGTGAATATTTGTAGTATGCCGAGATAAGTTCTATTTCAGTGACAGCAGTAAATGCTGAATTAAAATGCATAGTATATTGATTAGCATTTTTATATATATATCTATTTCTATCACGTGAGTCTACTATGACAATTTCGGAGTATTCATTTTTATAACTAATCTTTTCTGGTTTAGGAATTAGATGAGAATTATAATCATTAGAACTCATTTATAATATGTTTTTAAAAAAGTTTTAAATAGTTAATAACATTATAAAGGAAAATAATTAAATATTAAATATAATATAAATATAATGGAGAAAGTATTTTTTTCGAAAGAAAATTTCAATATTATTTACAATATACTAAAAGATAAATTGAAAAATAAACTTAATTTCGATATAAGCACTGATCAAAAATTTCACAAAGAATTGATAAATATTATAAAAGCGGTTTATCAACAGCGAAATACATTTAATTTCCCATCTAATATTTCTTCATTAGATGCAAGTAGATATCTTTCCCAAAAATCAATTAATGTTGCACTAAGTTATTTTACAGATACAATTAATAAAATGAATAATTCTATTAATGTAGACCAGTTAGAAAGAGATATAAAAAGTGTAGGATTAAATCAAACAAATAAAATTGACACAAGACCACTTTCAACTACATTACAACATACTCATACAAATGGAACTTCTAATGTTATGTCCAATTTTAATAGACTTGTCAGTCAAAGAGATGAAGTTACAGAGCAAATTCCGAAACCTATAAACTTTAAGGAACCAAATAATATATCAAACAATGATATTAAAAATAAATATGAATTATTACAACAAACCCGGCAGAATGAATATGACAACATGACACAATCTAGCCAAAGTAATGGAGTAAATGGTGTAAACAATATGTCTAACACTAATTCAAATATGAATATGGATATGAATATGAATATGAATATGAATATGAATAATCAACCACAAAATACAATGTCTCATCCAAGCACTGCAAAGACTAATGAAATTCAGAATAATACCATGATGACTCAACAAAATTACATGGGAAATCCATCAAGTAATCAAGTTCAGTCACTACTTAGACAACAACAAGAGCTTCAAAATCAAATTAATCAAATTCAAATGAAGTCAGTTAAACAACCTGATTCTCAACAGGTCAATATGCACTCACAAATTAACAACAATATTGAAGCAAATAAATTTAATCCTCCTACACAAAAGAATATTCAATTTTTATCTGAGGATAATAAACCATTAAATGATATACTCGAAAATCAATTTACATCATTAATTGACGAAGATGATAGTGATAAACCCAATTTAGAAATAAATGAAATAAACTCAGGAGCGATTGACATGCAACCTGATAATAATGTAGATTACAATCAAATTTTAAATGAAATGAATGTATCAGGAGATGTATCTTCCCAATTTACAAATAATCTTCAAAATATGAATACCCAAACTGAGGTGGATAAGTCTGTATCTCAAATATTTCCTAATAAATTAATAGATAATTCTGTTCAACCCAAGGATACAAGCACTGTATCTAATAATACAATTCCGGATCACGAATTACAAGTGATAAAATCAAGTATAGAATCTCATTCAACAAATTTAGATAATACTAACAACAAGATAGATTCGGTTATTAAAATGATGGAATCTAATGATATTAGTAAATTTTATAATACTATTCTTGATATTCCTAAAATGATTAGTGAACAGAAAGAAAAACCACTTACACTTAGAACTCATAATTTAATAATTAGTTCAAGAGATAGAGATTTATCCAATGATAATTTTGACAAATATCAATTTAGAATTGTTTTTGGAGCTGAAGGGTCACAAACTACACAAAAAATAGACACATCAAATTCAGTTAACTCTGACCCAAGTGGTATTAAGGAAAAAACTTTTACATCTTCAGGATTAAGAAATCCAACCGTTCAACAAGTTCTTAAAAATGTTGTATCAATAAAACTTAAAAGAGTTATTATTCCTAAACCAAGAGAAGAATTTTATGTTCCAGAACCTTACTTTTTCTTATCTGTTGATGAATTTGGGTCCAATATAATTAGCACTAAAACATTTACAGACAAAATATTCTGTAAAATACATTTTGATAAAGAATTTGGTTTTGATAACGGTAGAAAATACCTCTATTATAAAAATGATGATGATGATTTTACGATGTTTTATTCATCTCCACTTGCAAAATTAGACAGATTAACTTTAAAATTATTAGACTCTGATGGAGATAATGCACGCTCCTCTTTTAATGACACTGATATCACACAGGTATCGGAGTTTGATAATACTACCAAATCAGAAGTAACAAAAGATTTTTATGCAAATACATTTATTAGAGATAGAATATTTAACATTACTAAAAATCAAAAGACCAAAATTAAGTCTACTAATCATGATGAAAAAAATAATGAAGATGATACAGATGATGTATACTCAGTAGATACAGATTTATCCTCTGAAAAGGATGATAAACTAGTTAATCTTTCAAATCAATTAGAGTATGTTTTTGAAATTAAAACTCAGGAAATGGATCCTACATCCCAATTAAGACCTACAATGAGTTAAATTTTATCTATTTAAATACAATGTTTAAATAGATAATATGCAAAGGTTTATTTTAAATCTTAATCATCTAAGCATTGATTTAATTGAAAATAATACCTCTTATTTCTATAAAAAAAATCTGTTACCGATTAATTCATCATACAATTTAATTATGAGTCCGTATCATGTAAATTCTGCACATAAGTTTAGAGATATTTATAAAACAGATGATTTTTATATGCTCCTAAATAACGAATATAATTTTAAACCTATATCAAGTAAGAAATATAATGTAGGTCCCTTTTATATTGATACTATGGGAAAAGGTGATATAATTAATTATGAAATAATACCAAAGAAGATAAATACTGCTAATAAAATTCTTAAATCTTTTTATATTTCAGAAATAATTTTTTTTTCTCACGAAAATATCCATATTTTCAATCCTGTTTTACTTATAAGTGATTTATTTTCAAAGACATCTTTTTTAAAAATTGAATTTATAGCATATGAAATAGAGAAATTTAAGAATTTATACAAGTATATTTATAAACCTATTAACAATATAATAATTAATAAACGTAAGAATTATACTTTAGATCTCTCTAATTTTAATGTAAATTATTTGATTAATACTGATAAATTAAAAAAATATTTTGTAATTAACTGTGTATATGTATAATAAATTATTCATCATCGTCAGTATCGGAACCAAAATCTAACATGCTTAATTTAGAAACTTGACTTATAGATGACTTCGTAGATGTGCTTTTTACTTGGAATGATAAAGATTCTTCTTTGGATATATCACATTCACTGCATTGAGGACCTGTTCTTTTTTCATCACATAACTGACATACCCATTCTTCTTTTTCTTTATGACAGTTTTTTATTTTTTCAGACCATTTTATAAGCTCAAACTCAGATTTAGGCATAGGTTCATCAGATTCATCAATACAATTTTGTATTTCACCATATATATTCGATTTATCTAAAAATTCTTTGGTAAATCTTATTATATTTTTCCCCGATTTATTTATTATTTCACCTGCTTTATAAAGTGTTTTAAAACCTATAGTGCTCTTATGATAAAGGTCGTAGTAAACATAATAATCAAATACCTTATATCCTGCTGGTAATCTTCTTATAGCCTCTTGAACTGATACATCTGATAGTTCTTCTGGTAAGTTAATGAAGGTCTTCACTTTATTGCCTTTAAGTCTATGAGTAATAACTAATTTTTTAGTTTTAATCTTTTTTATTTTTTCACTTTCTGATACAGTTCCAGTTCTTGAGTCTAACTCATCTACCCAAATATCATAGGTAACATCTCCTTCACCTATTATTATATCATTACATTGTAGTGATTCTAATTCTTTGTTAGAAAGGATGTTATCTCTTTTATTGAAATTGCAGTCAACAGCTGATTCTTTCATTAAGTATAAAAAGCTATCAAGAATACGTTTTTTATTTTTAGATATTTCTGCAAGAACTTCGTCTGATGTAAGACCATCATCACTCTGAGATATTTCTGTCGAAAGTTTTTGTGCATACACTTCAAATGCTTTTGTTATTTCAGCAGTTTCAGGATAATCATCTTTATCAAAACCACTATCTTTACTTTCTCGTAATAATTCTAATTCATCTTCGCTCATATCTGATAACCAATATCCTGATTTTTGCTGTTCAGTTAGTTTAATAATATATTTAAATACTTTTACATTTCTCTGATCTTCTGGTAATAAAACATGTGATTTAATTCTTCTTGCTCTTCCTATTACTTGTTCAATTCTTACATTGTTCCAGTAAGGTTCCATTACATGGACTTGTCTGACATAATTTAATGATATACCTTCTGCTCCTGATTGTGTAGTAAATAACATTAGACATACTTGCCCAAATTTATTATCAAGACCTCTGTAAATATCTAAAATTTTACTTCTTTCTTCCACTGATTCTGTTCCTGTCCATAATGCAAAACTTGCTCGGTGCACATTTTCAATACTTACATATTCATCAATTCCCATTAACTTAACATTAACTCCTTCAATCTCCTCAACTAGATATGTTCTCCATTTATCTTTTTCAACTTCGAATCTAACTCTTGCACCCTCAACAATAGACCTATCATGTTCTATTTCAACATGCTTTCCCCTTAAATTAGTAACCATTTGAGAATATCCGTGTTTAATTAATATCCTTGCAAAAATTTCTATACCTTCAACGCTTCTAAATTGTGAATAACCAAATACTAAACCTGGTGTATTGTGAATATTATTCAACATAAGTGCATACTTGGGTGATAAATCCATCAAATTTATACCATCTCCATCAGCAGTTAAGTTATTATCTGTTAATTTGTCTATAGCTTGTAAACAAATGTCTCTGTATTGCAACTCTGATTCATCAGAAGCAACATCTACATCAAGATTGAGAGCATTACTATCACTGAATTTAAATGATTTTAACCATTCTTCTCTTGATGAATATTCATCAGGTTCATCTGAATATAGTTTACCTATAAGCTCATTAGCAATTTCATTTTGTTCATCACTAAGCGAACCAAGATATTCTTCTAATCTGGATAATCTATCTTCTTCTACAGCAAATATTTCATTAAGTTTAATTGAAATTTCATTTACTTTTTCCCTTGAATACGAAGTGATAATACTTTCTTTGATGAGTTCATCTTTTTTTGGAGGCATCGGTCTTTCAATTGTAGGCGGAAACACAAAAAGACCTTTTTGCCTTGAAAAAACTCTAAATAAATTAGGAACATTCTCAGTAACTGATTCTATCATACTTTTTTGATTCATACCTCCTCTTCTTTTACCTACTAATTCAAGCTCTCTTTCTATCTTTCTTTTTGCCGCATATTCAATAAATTGAAAATTAGACATAAATGCATGAGTTTCATCTTCTTCAGCAAATTCCAATTCAGGGAAAATATCTGCTCCAGTTGCTTCATCTTTACCACTTATTTCGTTGTAAAATGATACGAGACCTGTAATTCTATTTTTAAAAGTTACTGTATTTTTAAGACTAAATGTTTCTGTATCAATGTAAAAACTGTTAAATATTTCTTTACTTGCATCTATTTCTTGTGATGTTCCTAACATACTTCCTGTATTACCCTTATTAGTTAATAAATCTGGAAACATTGAATAGTAATCTAATTCAAAATCTCCATTTTGTTGATATCCATAAGGACTTAATGCCTGAATTATTAAACCTACAAAATATTGATGACTTGTATCGTCATTAAGCACACTTTTTACTACTTTATTATTTTTATTAGGACTTTTTATAAATCCGATAGGAACTCTTGTTACATCAATGCTCTTATCACGAGTATTTATCTTAAATCTATCAATTTGATATATGTCTTGTAAAACTTTGGTAATTTCCTGATTATTAAATTTACCTGTTGGATGATTTAATCTTATTCTGAATGACACTATGAGTCCTCTTAACATGTTCATCATAAGTCCAAGTTCAAAAGCGTAGTTAATTACTGGTGTGCCTGATAATAGAACTAATTTAAGATTTGTTGCTCTCATTATTAGTTCATATAATTTAGGACCATTAAATCCACTTCCTACCATTGAAGCAGTTAGATTATGAATTTCATCAATTACAAGAACTTTATTGTTAAAAGGATTATCTACATTATTAGCAGGATTGTAAACATAGTTCAAAAGGGTCATTCTGTCTTTATTAGTTAGTTTTGACTTCTTTTTGTTACCAAATAATTTAAGGTGTAATGCAGAATAATTTGGTAATAAAGATTCAAATATATTAGTAATTGTATACTGTCCTGAATTATAATTGAGCATTGTAAATCTACTATTATGCATAATTTTTATTTGTTCAGTTAATTGGAGTTGAGATTTTTCTTCAAGTTCAGAGAAATTTACTTTATCACTAGAATAATCTATCATCCAAATACCTTTGTTAAATCCTTTTTTAGTGTTCATGCTCATTATTTTTGTAAAAACATTTCTTTCTAGACCTTTTGTCTCCAAAATATCAATAATTTCTGGAAGTTTTTCATCGGCGACTTTAGATAAATTAACAAATTTCCAATTATAATTTTTTTTATATCCAATATCTGCAAATGTTGCTAATTCTCTTTCATAATTATTTCGTAATGAAGCAGGCAACATAATTACAACTTTTCTATTTCGAAAACCTTCGGTAATCATAATTGAAGCACCTGATTTTCCTGAACCTAGACCATGATACAGTAGTAATCCTCTATAAGGAGAATTATCATTCATAAAATCAGATACAAATTTTTGATGTGAATAGGCACCTATATCTACAAATTTATTCTCGTTTGAATTCCATAGTTTATGAGGTTGCCTGGGTTGCTTTCTGGTCTCTTCATCAAACTGCCTGAGAAATGATGAAAAAGTTTTATCATTAGGAAGTGTCCATTCAGATAATCTAACACGGTCTACTCTATCATCATTAAGAAAGAGTTTTAGTGATGGTATAACCTTTTTGGCGGGTTTTACAAGGGTCTTTTTTTTAGCAGTAGCCATTTAATATATAAAAAGAAAATTACTACAATTAATACACATTTAACTTATCAAATTTACTCAAGACAACCGAAATACTTTAGTGCTTCTAAAGATGCTTTTTGTTGAGCATCTGCCTTTTTCTTTCCAACACCCTTTCCTACAATATTACCATTTTTATCAATAATACCTTCAGTAAATATTCTTGCATGTGGAGGACCTTCCACTCCGATGGAAATATATTCTGGAGTAATATGGAATTCTCTCTGATAATATTGTAAAATTTGTTCTTTATAGTTTTCTTCTTTTGCAAGAAGATCTTCAAAATCTACAACAAGTTCTAATAAATTTTCAACAAATGAATTTACTATTACCCATCCAGGACCTACAAGCCTTAAATCTCTTTTAATATTTTTACTAGGAACAGTTTTTGATACAATTTCTGATACATATCCTGTCTCATTTTGGTCAAGGAATAATGCACATATAAATGCTTCCATCACGTCTTCCAAAATTCTATCATTATTTCTTCCTGCAAGAGTTTTATCTTCTACTTGTTTTGATATAATCAAATGTTTACCTAAATCAAGAAACTTCGCAAATTTTGCAAGACTACTTGTTTTTACTAACTTTGTTTTAAGAACAGTTTTGAATCCTTGTGATGTATTAGGATATTTTCTATAAATGTAAAATGCTATACTAAAATCTAGTGCTCTATCTCCTAAAAACTCTTGATTTTCATAATCTTGATGTTCCTCGAAAAGGTCAATTGCATCAGGTGGTTTTTCACTTACATCTATGGTTTTTGTTCCATCTTTATTAAGCGTATCATATATACATTTTTTTACATAAGACGAGTGAACAAAAGCTGTTTGATATAAACTTAAATTGTTAATTTTCATTGTATCTCGAATATTACTAAAACCTGCCTTTTCCATAATTTCATATACATGGTTCTCTTCAAGAAGGTGATTTTTACTATTCCATGGGTCAAGACTAATAATTGTTTCTTCAGACATTTTATTTTGTAATTCAGAATAATTAATATCTTTAATTATCAAATTTTTTAATTTAAGGATTAATTATTATATAATCATAATGTCCTTATCTGAATCTAATGAATCTTCTACTTTTAGATTTAATACTAATTCACAATATCCTATAAATATAAATTTTACAAATAAATATAAAGGTTGGTTTAGTTGTCTTAACTGCAAGGGTCATATCCAAATTTTATTAAATAGACTTTTTATATTGAAAAAAACTAAAAATTATAAAAAACTTAATAAAGAGTTACTATATTTATACAATAATACTACTGTATTTTTGACACCTAATGATTGTAAATTTACAATTGATACATTTAATAAATTATGTAGGTTAAGTCAATTTTTATATAAATATGTGTATCCCACTTTAAATATATATAAATCAGGATTACAAAAAAAATATAATGGTATTCAATTAAAAGATAATCTAGAAGTAGCTAATCTTAATGATCTTCAATTCAACAAATTTAATGAAACTGATACTAATTTAGTTCAAATTGTATCTAATAACAAAATATACAATTTTAGAATCTCAGAGATAATATCAATTTATAAATTTTCTCTGAATAATCATGAATGGGTGCTTCCTGAACCCATTAATCCTAAAAATCCATATACTAATGAAGAATTAACTATAAAACATCATTATACCATTTATAAAAAGATGTTAGAATTTTATTGTAAAAAGCAGAAATGTCTTCCTGAACATTACATTTTATTAAAGAATTCTTACTTTAATGTAGAATTATTTAATAAAAAATATTATTGTTACTTACTTTATAAAGCTGCTGTAACAGAATCAACTAATTTATCAGATAGTGAGTGGTTTTTAAATATTAATAATTATTTAGTAGACTATCCACATTACTGTGCAAAATGTTTTTATAAAACTAAAAATGTTAGAAAAATTTTTTCAGGAATTCTTGAATTATTTGTCCTAAACGAAAATGAGGTTTATTCATATGGAGATGCAGAAACAGAATATGAAAAATTAGCCAAAGAAAATAATCTATATTTTGATTCAAAACACGAAGTATTTCACAGAAAATATAGAAGAATTAGAAGATTTACAAATAGAAATGGTAATTCAAGATATTCAAACACTAGGATTAATATTGATGATATCAATAATGAATCTTCTGGTTCAAATAATGCTTCTGAAATTGATACAGATTCTAATAACAATAATAATAATCATGAAAATTCTGATGAAATCATAAATTCTGATGAAATCATAAGTTCTGACAATAATGATAATATTAGCGATACAGATGTGGAAGAGATTAATCTAGATAATAATTATACTTCTGAATCGACTTCATTACTTCCTTCCTCTAATGTTTCATTGTAGTTGTCAAGACCCAGATTATTAATTATATTTTCCGCAACAGTTTTAGAAATTTTTTTAGCTTTTTCATTATCACTCATTTTTAAATTTTTAATAAATTCTATTTTTTCTTTATTGTTTTCAATTTTATTAAGGTTTTCTATTAGTTTTTTCATTGAACCAAACTTATTAACAATTCTATCAGATACCTTATTGGAAACACCAGGGATACAATTTAACATCATTTTAAAATTAATTTTTGGAGTTATATTTGCCTTTTTACTACTTTTTACGGTATTAACAAGGTCTTCTTCGTATGTTGACTTTGTTTCTAAGAATGAATCTCCTTGTTTATCTAATTTTTTATAAATAGCTTCGAGTAAAAATATAGTTTCCATAACATTTGAGGTATGAAATACATTAATATTATCACGATACATAGTATTTATAATTGAGGATATAATTGTATATTTATCTATTTTATTATATTTAAAACTTGTATTATCTTTCAATATGTTTCCTTCTACTAAATACATGATATGTGCATTACCTTTATTAGCCAGTAATCTTTTTTTTTGCTCTCTACTTCTTGCATCTATAATAGATGCTGCATAATCTGTTACAGTTTTCCTCTCTATAATAAGAAATACTTTATCATTTAATTTGAACTGATAATCACCTAACTCTAAATTTTCAAAGCTGACATTTTTAATATTTTCATTAATAAGTTCTTTAATACTTTCTCTGTTATCTACTATAAGACTAACCATATTAGAATTAAATTAAATTATCTTAATATAGTTATTTTTTTTTTGATTTTGTAGAGCTTTTTCTAGTTCTTGTTGCAACGGGTGCAAGTGGAGCACTTTGCCTTGTTTGAGCAACCGTTCTTTTTTTTGCTTGTCTTTTACTGGCAGCTTCTTGGGCCTTTATAAGAGCTTTTTCAGACATACTCAAAGTATCTTTAACCTTTTTAGTAGATTCTGATTTTAATGTTCTCGATGTTTTTTTTGGCGCTGCATATTTTGATATGTCTAGTCTTCTTTCACTAGATTTCTTTTTTGTTTTGGTTTTATCTTCAGGATAAGCAAACATATATAATATAATTATATATAATTCTTTTTAAATAGAAATTATCTTCTTCCTCTACGATTACTTCTTGCAGATTGGCGACCACGGCTTCTTGAACTTTCATTTCTTTCTCTTCTTTCACGAGCCATACGCATTGCTCTTTGACTGGGAGTTTCGCTTCTTCTTGATGGTGAACGACTTCTTGATTGTCTACTTGAAGGTCTTTCTCTTCTTGGTGAAGATTGTCTTCTTTCACGAGCCATACGCATTGCTCTTTGACTGGGAGTTTCGCTTCTTCTTGACGGCGAACGGCTTCTTGATTGTCTTCTTGAAGATGTTCCTCTTCTTGGGGAAGATTGTCTTCTTTCACGAGCCATACGCATTGCTCTTTGACTGGGAGTTTCGCTTCTTTCAGCTGATTGTCTTCTTGGTGGGGAAGCTCTTCTTGGTGGGGAGGCTCTTCTTGGTGGGGAAGCTCTTCTTTCTCTAGCTAAACGCATTGCTCTTTGACTAGAACTTTCTTGTTCTCCTGGCCTTACAGCAGCTCTTTCACGTTCCATTCTTCTTGAAGAGGCTCTTTGCATAGCTGTTTGGGTTGCACTTCCTGATCTTCTTGGAGAACGAGAACGACGTCTTGCAGGAACCATTTCTGCTCTTATTTTTCTAATAAGAGGGTCAGCAAGATTTTCTTTTTCAGTTCTTATTTTAAACATATATATTATACGAAGATAAATATATATATTTTGCATTTAATTAATTTATAAAACCTGGACGAATATTTAGGGTATCCAGAGAATTAGCAAGAGCTCTTTTATTTACTTTACTTGTATAATTTCTTCTTGCGAGTTTACATTTTTTTGATGTTTTTATTTCTCCATTAGGTAAGATACAATCATCTTTAAATTGCCTAGTTACAAATCCTGTATTTTCGATAATCATCAATTTTCTTTTTAAAGCAGGATCCCTAATTTTAGATGATAATAATGCTCCCGAATTCTTATATCTGACTAAGTTTTGTTGTCTAATTTTGGCGCGTTGTGCTTCATGCATAGGAAATGAATTACCAAAACTTTCATATTTTCTACATAATTCTCTCTCCTCTTTTGTTTGTTTACCATAACAATTTGAGATTGTCCATGGAAGAAATACTGCCTTTTCAAGTATTTCAATTTGTTCCTTATATGATTCTAGGATATCTCTTGATGATAATAATTGTTTTTCAGCACGATTAGCAACACCTTTTGCAACAGCTTCCATTTCTGTCTTAGAACGCATTTCTTTAAGTTGTCTTTCCAAATCATTAATTTTAGGTGTTAATCTTTGAAGTTCTCTGTTTTGTATTTCTAACTCTCTATGTTTATCATTAAGTTGTTTAATTAAAGTTTTATCTTTTATATTATTTTGTTTATTAGCACCTATTTTTTTTACAAGGTCATTGTTAATTAATTTGCAATTTGAATTATTTTCAGCATCTAATCCTGCTTCTATTTTTGATTGATTAATGTAACATGTTAGACAATGTATTTTTCTTTTTAATTCATTTTGTTCTTTATCTAATTTATTTTTTTCTTTCATAACTTTTGCAAGTTCATTATTTAATTTTTGTTCAATATTTGCTTTTTCTGCACTATGTTCCGTTTGAATTTTTCTTACTTTTGAACGAAGCTCAGTGATTTCAGTATTAAGTTTATTGATATTCTCATCTTTTACAAGTGATTTTGCAACAAGATCCTTTATTTGTTTAGTTTTTTGCGCTCTTGTAGTATTAGATAAATTTAATTTTCTATCCATACTTTCTTTATTTGCTTTAACTTCTCTAAGTTCTTGCTGAAGTTTATTGTTCTTGACTTCAAAATCTTTTATACTTTTTTCTAATTTTGATTTTTCGCTAAGTGTTGCAGTTAATTTAGTTGCAGTAGATTCGCATTCCTTTTGAAGAGTTGCTACATATTCCTTTTTCTTTTGTTCTATTTTAATTAATTCCGCACTTACAGCCTTTTCTCCACTTTTTATTTCTTGCAGTTTTTTGGAATGTGCTACATTAATACGATGTAATTCTTTTTCTAACTTTGAGGTCTCCATTTTTTCTTTATCAAGTTCCTTTTTCAAAGCACTAGATATTACTTCTATTTTTTCATTATCTTGTTTAAGTGATGCAATAAGAATATCTCTCTTTTTTATTTCAGAAGAATGTTTAGTATTTTTATCAGATAGTTCATCTTTAAGTTTTTGTAAAGTAGAAAGATTTGCCTTATTATTATTTTCTATTTCTTTATTATGCTTTTCTCTTAGATTTTGTATTTCATCCTGTTTTTTTTCAATTTCTTTTACCTTTTCACTAATTCTTGTTTCAGATTGCTTAACTATATTTTGAATTCTTCCGTTTGTTTTTTCAAATACTGTTTCAATTTCTCTTTGTTTACTATCAAGTTCTGATAGATGAAGTTTTTTTAGTTTAGAAATTTCTTCTTTATTTGAATCTTTAATTAAATTAAGTTTTTCTTCCCATTCTCTTCTTATAGTTCTATTTTGTTCTTTAGATTTTTTTAATAACATAGATAATTCTTTATTTAATTCCCCTCCCGTTTTAAGTTCATTATCTTTAGTTTCTATAATTTGTTCTAATCTTCTAAGAGCCTCTTCGTTATTTTTTTTCAAATCAGATAACAATTTACTATGACTTTTAGATAGATTATCTATAATCATTACAGACTGTACATTACCTAGTCTTTTTTGCTCTTCAACCCTCTTAATAACATCATCAACTAACTTATTAAGTTTTAAATCTTGTTTATTTTCAATATCTGTTGAAATCTTAATATTTGCTAATAGTATTTTTTTTACATCTTCAGCTTCTTTATCTTTAATATCTTGAATACTTTTTACTTTGTCAACTATTTCTTTCTCGGTTATTTTTAATAAATAATTAAATGAATCTTTTAATTCTTTGTCTATTTCATCGGTCATTCTTATAATCCCTATTTTTTCAACTTTTAGTTTTTCAATATCCTTTTCAAGAGATACAATTTTTTTTTTACTAGTTCCAATTTTTAACTTAAGAGCTGATTCTGATTCTCTTGAGATACTTTCTTCTTTCCTAATTTTTTGATTAATTTCACTGACTTCTTTATTCAATTTATCAATTTTTGATTTTTTAGTATTAATTTCATTATTTAATTTTTCAACAACAGCTTTATGCATAGCTTCTGAGCTTGATATCTTTTTATCATTAATTGCTTTCAGCGAACTTAATTGTTGTTGTGCATTATCCTTAATCTGTTTTTGAGCATCATCACAATCTTTTTTTAATTTTTCTAATGCTAATCGATGGGCTGTATTAATCTCATTTATATTGCTTTTATATCTATTTTCCATAAGTTGTTGTTGTTTTACTCTTTTATTTCTATTTTTTGCAGAATCGATTATGTTTTTGTTAATTGCTCTTGTAGGACTACTTTTTAATCCTTTTTTATCATAGGCTAATTCTGCTTTCTTTGCTTGTGCTAACATTTGTCTTCTCGTAGGATACGAAAACATATATATATTGTATAGTTTTAATTTTAAATTATAAATTAACTTAAATTCAAAAATATGTATTATTTATTTTTTTCCGCGACCGGATTTGCTTGATTTTCTTGCAGATTTTCTTGCAGACTTTCTTGCTGAGGCGCGAGCGGCTCTACGAGCAGCTTTGCTTACACGGTTAGCTTTATTGGCGCGGCTACGTTCAGCTGAGCGTTTTCCTTTTTGTAATCTTGCAACTAAAGCTTTTTTGGCTTTAGGTGACATGCGGCGGCGGCGTGTAGGTTTGTGGTCACAATTTGAACCATCATCAAGTCCTGGGAAATCGTAACGAAGGGGACTACGTTTGTATTTGCTACTGCGGACAACTGGTTTGTTAGCACCACACATGTCTCTGCCCATTGCGATAGCACGATCTACTGGGTCAGCATGTCTGCGATTGTAATATCTTACCATGGATCTTTTTGCTTGTTCTTTAGTCAATCTTGTTCTTTTTCCGCGTTTTGAAGATACTTGCTTCTTGAATTTTCTAGGGCTTAAACCTTTTGTAATACGTAATACAGTTTTTCCTCCTACTCTTTTCCACTGTGCTGATACGCCATTTTTGAATTTTACTACAGTTCCTGGTTTAGGGCTTGATTTTCTTCTAGGAGATTTTTTGGGCGATTTCTTAGGTGATCTTTTTGGAGATCTCGAACGTGCTTTTCCACGAGCACCGGCATCTTGCCAATATTCGAACATATATATTATATATCGAAAATAATTTAATTATTCCTTAATTTCTAATTTAAACTTAATAATTGATCATTATTAAATTCTAATCATTTAAATTTATATGAAATTTATAATTTAACGTCTGCGTCCTGATTTTCTTTTAGGAGAGGCTCTTCTTGCTTTACGTCCTGATTTTCTTTTAGGTGATGGTCTGCGAGAACCTTTACGGCCACTTTTACGAGCACCTTTACGGCCACTTTTACGAGCACCTTTACGACCACTTCTGCGTCCGCTTTTACGAGCACCCTTACGGCCACTTTTGCGTCCTTTTCTGCGGGCACCAGCTTCTTGGACAACTTCGGTGTTGTCTTCTTCGTTCATTTCTTGAACAATTGCTTCGTCATTAACTTCTGCTACAGGAGCTTGTTCTTGTGAACTCGCCATTCTTTCTCTAGCAGCGGTAATACCTGCGGCACCCATAGCAACAGCTTTTGTAGCTCCTGCTCTACCTGCAGCTATGGCTCTGTCAGATGCTTGACGGGCTAATGCTGCACCTTTAGTAGCACTTGCTCTACCTACGGCAATAGCGCTGTCAGATGCTTGACGGGCTAATACAGCACCTCTGGCAGCTCCTGCTCTTCCAGCTGCAACAGCACTGTCAGATGCTTGACGGGCTAATACAGCACCTCTGGCAGCTCCTGCACGAGCGGCGGCAGCACCTCTGGCAGCTCCTGCACGAGCGGCGGCAGCACCTCTGGCAGCTCCTGCACGAGCAGCGGCAGCACCTCTAGCAGCTCCTGCACGAGCGGCGGCAGCACCTTTAGCGGCACCAGCACGGGCTAATGCCGCACCTTTTTCAGCGGATCTTCTTGCCATAGCCTTTGCTTTAGCGCCAAGTCCTCCTAGTAGGCCACCTCTTTGACTGTTTAACATTTTATCGCATTTGCGACGTTTAGCAGCTAAAGCACGTCTGGCTTTAGCCAAAGCAGCTAGTTGTTTTTTTGATGCTGATCTTCTTTTTGGGGAGCTTTTTCTGGCTCCTCCTTCTTGCCAATTTACACTGAACATATATATATATAAAAGAAATTTAAAAAATATAAATAGTTTTTTTTCATAAATAATTAACAATTAAAGTAACAGTTTATTTTTTTTAATCTTTGTTTTCTAGTATTTTCTTTAAGAGTTTTGCATCTACTTTTACAATTTAAACGTAATTTACTATTTTTCCTTTTCTTTCTTATTTCCATTAATTTTTGTCTGCCTTTAAGAAGAGCATTTAATTGTTTAGGCGTAAGATTAGATGTGGACTTGTTTTTTTTTATTTTAATTTTTGACCGTTTTAATGCTTTAGTTCTGGATTTTTTTAAAGAAATCTCACTTGGTGATTTTTTTGGACTATATTTTCTAAAATTGACTTCTTTATAAGAAAACATGTATATATAGATTTTATAAATAAATTTGATCAGAATTTATGATAAGAATGTATCATATAAAAAATGTAACTATGGGATGTAACTCTTCAAAAGTTTGCAAAACTGAAAGTCAACTATCAAAATGCACTGATGAAAATACTGATTTATTTGAATTTCCAAGAAAGACGATGAGGTGTAAAGTTGTAAGAGTGTATGATGGAGATACCATATGGGTAGTAATAAATTTCAAAGGAACATTTACTAAATTAAAATGTAGAATGTTAGGTTACGATTCACCTGAAATGAAACCCAAACTTAATATAAAAAATAGAGGTCAAATTATTAGAAAAGCTATTGTCGCAAGAGACTATTTAAAATCTCTAATAGAAAATAAAATTGTAGATATCCAAATATCAGGATTTGATAAATATGGTCGTGTGCTTTCAACTATTTATATTGTCGACCCTGATAGTAGTAAAATTATTTGTAGAAATAAACTTAATGTAAATAACTTGATGATAAGAAATGGTCACGGGTATAGTTACATGGGAGGAACCAAACAAAATATGTAATTATTCATTTACTTGACTATTTAAAATCATTATTTCGGTATCTTTACATATTTTTTTTACTATATCTTTATCATCTTTTTCATAGCATTCTTTAAAATTATCCATATATGTATTTGAACCGCATTCATAATGTTGATTAATTATTCCATAAGCCTTATTGGTCATATTTTCAATAGTTGTTTTTTTATCTTTGTATTCCCAGTTTGTTCCATTAAAAATTTGAGCAAGTTGCATCTTTTTATTAGGAATCTTAACATTTAAATTTTCTTTGTGTCCTGTATCAAAATGAATTGCTTTTAGTAAATTAGGTATACACTGCATAGGGCCTTTACTAATCAATGATTTTACATAGGAATCCTTAATATATTCTATTTTTTCTTTGCCAAAAGGTTGCACAATTATATTTTGAGTGTAAGAATAAGTATTGCCTTTCTCCTTAAGTAAGGTCTCAATTTGTATTTTTAGCTCTTTAATAATAGCATTTTGACTCGCTATTATGATGTCTTTTTGAGTATCGGTCGTCTCAGATAAATCTACGTTGTTCATGTGACAATTATTTCTGGAGGTATGCTGCACAAGGTATCTACGTTCTTTAAAAATTTTACCACAATTCTTGCATTTTATTGGATTTTTTGCGGTTGAGCGCTTTTCAGCGTATTTGAGCGTATTTGAGCGTATTTTTGGCGTTTTTTCAGCGTATTTCAGCGTATTTGAGCGTATTTCATCAATCGGTTTATCTTTGTTTTTTACAGGAATGTTTTTAATAGTATTATATGCATTTTTACCATATATATTATCATATAATACACTTATTTCAATATTTTTTAATATGGGTGAACATGGAATTTTACGTAATAAGTGCTTTTTAAAATAACTTTTATTGTTACATGAATATCCACATCTTTCACAATTATATGTAACCATATAATTATAATTAGATAATATTTCTTTAATATATTACAAAAAAATAATAATTGTAACAAATTTAACAACCTGGTGTTATATTTTTGTAACATTTAACATAAATAGCTAGTTTAACGATAATTCAATGTTAAATTTTTGTAACATATTAGCTACTTTTAATGTTACAAATTTGTAACATTGGAGGGGGGGGGCACTTTTTTTTTATTTTTCAAAACTTTTTCTGAAAATAAAATCTAGTAAACTTTTTATTAAACACATATTTTTACAGTCTTATTCTGTTAATATCATAAATATGAGATTTGATGTTATAAAGTTTATCTAAATAATAAGGTAACATCCTTATGTAAAAACCTGAACTGACTCTTAATTTAACTGGTAAAATTGTAAGATATTTAACATCTGATTTATGCATAGTCTGCATACATTCATCCCATGATGTTAAAATTTCAGGAACTCTAAAGGTTGATGTATGTTTCATATTAATAGTGCCTAGCCTGTATTTTATATTTTTATAATAATTATCAATAGATATTGTTTGGATATCTCCATATTCTTTGCTTAAAACTTGCACATTTTTTTTTGGAAGCTGTGACATATCCATATATCTTTCTTGTGTCCATTGATGTAAAGATTGTCTTTTATCGCCAATTTTTATTTTAATAGCTGAAAATGGATGAAAATGTTGTTCCCTAAAGCTAAAAATATTATCAATTTTAGATTTGATATCTTCAATATAGTGGTTACCTGTAATATCAATGCTTTTTATAATACCCATTATATCGTCAGTATCTGTTTTGACACCTAATACTATATTAAATTCATAAGTTTTATCATTTTTAAGAAAATTATTCATTAATTTAGTTTTATCATCTGTAAGAACTCTTGTTAATCCTCTTGCCATGGGATCTAATTTTCCACATATTGCCACTTTTTCTGAGTTATACTTATTTTTTATTCGTGATGATAATTCGGCTGTTGTTTCGCCTATTCGCTTGTATACTAAAATTTCCATATTTTTTTATTACTAATTAATAAAAAATATAAAAATCAAATTTTATGAAATATTAGGGCGGTAGTATATATTTCGTCTGGTATTCATTTCATTATCTTTAATAATGTTGGATAATATTTCGTCATGACTATTACCTTTTAAAAATGATTCTATAAAATATATTGAATAAACTCCACATTCAGTGTTTTTAAATTGAAATCTTATATCATTATAAAATGGTCTAAAACACTTCATTATAATAAGATCAAAATCAATATTTTCCATATCAATCGGATATTCCGTGGTAATTATGTTATTATCAACATTTTGTATCTTATTAAGCGTGGATTTATCAATAATTAAATTATCATTATGAATATTACCAAAAAATATAAGCATATTTTTAAAAAATAGTTGTCCATCTTCTACTTTAATTGTATGTCTATCTATTATCTTATATTTTCTAGCTATGGTATGTTGGTCAGTCATTTGATTTACATCTAATTTATTTTTTTCTATTAAACTATTTCCTTGACTGAATATTCTTTGCATCAAGATTTGAATATAATTATTAGGCTTTACACCATAAGAACAAAAGAAATATATACCGCCAGTATGGACATCTATATACATTGAAACCCAGTGAGAACCACTCATATTATGTGGGTCTAGATTAAATACAATACCTATTTTAGTTTTACCTTTTTTAAGTAATGACTCAAGATTAAAAGTGCAAAGTTCATTGTTAACGCATAAGTCTTTTGTAAATCTTTTATCAAAATCAATAGGTGTAGGTCCAATAAATTTAAAATCTTTATGCTTATCTTCATATTGAAGCATTACCTTTCTTATATCAATGGTTGATAACCATGTTGTTTTATTTTGTAACCATGCAATAGGTTTTTCAGGCCTAAATATTTTTTCAATATTATTTTTACCTACTAATTTACCTATAGTATTATTGTTAATCATACAATAATCCTCCTTACATTTACTTAAATTTCCTATATTTTGTTTGATATCTAACCATAATTTTTTTCTTGAGTCTCTTGTAAATTTTTTGGGAATAATTATTTTTCCTCCACTTTGTTTTGTGATATATTTAGCTATTTTAACAAGGTCTGAATTACTGAAGCAAGTAAATTCATTTTTATTTTTAGGTGAACAATAAGAACCACTGCTCATTTAACATATAAACATATATTTTTACTCTTATTAACTATTAAATTATCGTGTATTAAGTGTTCTATTATTATTTGAATATATACTATAATTAATGTCATAATTTGAATTATTAATTCTATTATAACTATTTCTACCGTACCTATTTTCACTATTAATTACATTATAGTAATTACCTCTACCTAAATTATTGTTGTTACTTCTATTATCATAAATACTATAATTATTATTGTAAATGTATGGATTATACTGAATAGTAGTGTTCCTTCTTGATTGGGACTGATTTGCTGATACTTTAATAGTTTTAAGTGTGCATAATAAACAAGCAATGTCATTGGTCATTTTAGTTTTAGCCCATTCTTCTATACAATTTTTATGATAACACCCTCTGCATTTTCTGTTCTTACATACAATTTTTGGAACTGTATCATCTGATTTTATTTTTTCTAAACATATAGGACACTTTTTGTTTGATTTTTTTTTCTTTTTTTTTGCGATGGTGCGTGTTATTACGGATGAAGTAGTATTAGGACGATTTATCACACGACTTGAATTTCCATCCATAGCATTAATTAATGATATTATTTCTCCTGTATTTAGACCTTCATATAAGTTCTCATTATTATAGTGATTATCTTCATGGTAATTATTAATCCTATTTCTATTATTTGATTGATTAATATTTTCAGAAAAATTATATAGGGATTCTGACTCATGACTGTCTATTACATTATCTATATCATCAATTGGATGAATCTGGTTATTTTTATTTTTTTGTAAACATAACAGGATTCTTTTTAGTAAACAACCCATAAATAAGTTTATATAGGTTAATATAAATTTTTTTTAAGAATGAATTTTTGTAATTGTTCCTATTCCTTTTGTATTTCCTTCTCTAAAAACAATCTGACTATTTAGTTCAACAAATTCTGGTTTAAACTTAAAATGAAACGTTACATTAGCATTATCTCCTGTTCTCGCGAGTTCTTTATCCATTTTTTGTATGCATGCTGTCTGACGAACATTACCACAGTGTATAACGGGTTCATAATTTAATTTTATTGTAGTTGGATGATGTAATATTGTTACATTAGCATCAAATGTTCTTATCGAATATGGGTCACCTATTAAAATATGTCCTCTCTTAATTTGATTTCTTCTTAAAGTATTCTTTTTATTATTGAGTAATTTTATATTAATACATCCACATTGTCCACTATATAGGGTGTCAATATCTCTTTTAAAATTATCATGAATCGATTTTATCATAACTTCAATGTAATTTCCATTAAATGGTCCTAAATTCATTTTTTGGTTACGAGTTATTGCACCGTCTTGAACAATTCCTGATAAAATTAGTCCTATTCCATCCAGTTTAAATATATCGTCTATTTTAAATAAGGGATTTTTATTTTCGCTATTTCCAATTTCCTTATATTTTTTTAGATTATGTATAAATTTTCTGAGGACTGGTATATTTTTCCCCGAAATATTAGATATTTCAAAAACAGGAACATTATTACTATTGAAAAATATATCTGTATCGATATTGTCAATATCTTTATCATTAATGAATTTCAATTGTTTATTACCTGCAAGAGGATGTTTGAAAATATTTGTTAATCTATTTTTAATTTTACTAAGTTTATGTTCAGTTGCAATATCTAATTTTGTTATAACTATTAAAATAGGTATTTTCAATACAATCGCCAGAGTAAGATGTTCTTTTGTCATTCCAATAATACCACGGTCTGCTCCTATAGTAACCATAGCATAATCTATATAACATCCATTAAGACCTGTAAGTGTTGTTTTTAAATATTTTTCATGACCCGCAAGATCAATAAATCCAAAAATTTTATTATTAGTTTCTATATAATGCTGTGTAATAGACGAGGTTCTTCCGGTAGATTCCTCATGTGGATGCTTTAAAATCACTTTTCTTGCTTTTCCTCGTCCATCATCTAATTCTCTATTTGCAATCACACTTATAGTTGTAGTTTTAGCTGAATCAACATTACCTATTGAAGCAATTCTTATCTCAGGTTTCATTTAATCTAAATTTTAATAACAATTTATCTATATATAAAAATATATTAAGATTAAACCTAATATGACTGAAATTAATATTCTTGGTAAGCAATTTAAGCAATTCATAACTGAAAAAGAAATAATCAAAAATGTTAACTCTATTGCAGAAAAGATAAACAATGATTATGAAAATAAAAATCCTATTATTTTGTGTGTTCTAAAAGGGTCATTTATGTTTTTAAGTGATTTAACAAAAAAACTTAAAATAAACTGTTCTATAAGTTTTATTCAAATTAAATCATATGAAGATACAAAAAGTTCCGGTGTAATAAAGGAAGTGCTTGGTCTAAAAGATGATATAAATCATGGAGATGTTATAATTGTAGAAGATATTGTAGATACGGGTCTAACATATAACTTTTTATTAGAATATCTAAGCAAATACAATCCAAGTAGTCTAAAAATAGCAACATTATTTTATAAAAGTAGTGTGTATCTAAAAAAATTCAAAAATCCTCCTGATTATTTTGCTTTTGATATTCCAGATAAGTTTATAGTGGGGTATGGATTAGATTATAATCAATATGGTAGAAATTATAGTCAAATTTATGAATTAGTATCAGATAAATAGATTATCTTATTTTCTGTTGTAAGATAAATTAGACAATCTTTATTATATAAATGTCTCCAGTTTTCAATATTAGAGGAATTCTCTAAAATTATTAAAGATGTACTTCCTATAAATTTTTCACTTTCGATTTCTGTGAGATTATAAAAATCACCAAGTATATTTAACTTGTAAATTAACTCTGGTATATCGTCTTTGTCAGTAAGAACTGTTATTTCTTGATTATTATATAGTATAAATTTAAGAACGTCTATCAGAACAATATTTTCGGTTTTTCTATGTAATTTTGTCATAAGTTCTATTTTATAATCTTTGTCTGTATTAGCAATATTTATTTTTTTATCAAGTTGTTTTTCATATTCCAAAAATTTTAATGTATATTCATATAGATTTGTATTATTATATATATTATTAATATCAATATCAAAATATTCCTCTCGTATATCATATTGGTTATCTAAAATAATCTTATCAATTATGAATTCCTTATAATCATCATTTTTAACAATGTTAAACAGAAATAATTTATTAAGATACGGATTATTTTTATATATTATTCCCGTTATATTATTTACTTCTTCCTCTTCAAGTAATGTAATAATTAGAGTTTTACTTGTAATTATATTAGATACCTGTTTATAACTTAAATTTTCCATATCAAATGTTGTTATAATTAAGTATTTTGCAAGAGAATAATCTTTACAAATTGATATATCTTTTTCTTTAAGATAATTTTCGAGCTCTATATCTGTAGTATTAGAATAAAATGCAATTTCATGTTCCTTAGTTTTCGTTTCTATATTTTCGGGAAGATATATAAAATCTGTAATTAATTGACTAAATAATGTTTTAGTATTTGTTATTATATTTTGATTAAGGTCAATAATTACTTTATCTTTTGCATCATCATTGTCTAAATTATAGTTTTTATATTTTTTAATAGGTATATCGTAATTACAGCATTTAATACTTAGACTCATATTATCATTTCTTTCTATATAAATATTTGGGTTGTAGTCAATAGGAATATTTTCTTCTAGATATAATTTACTTACAGGAATATAAGCATTATATTTTACACCTAATATAATTAAATTATCATTGCTTACAAATATATCTTTTATTGAATTTTTGTCAATGTTAATCTTTATTATAGGTGATACAAAAATAGGCATTAAGTTATTGCTATCAAGACATATTAATCTATAAAGTTTGTCTTTACAGCTAACAAAATTATTTTTAAAGGTAACCAGAGCTAAATATATATTATTATAATTAATAAATTTGCTTATAAATGTGTAATTTTTTAGATAGCTTTCAGTTTCATATTCTAATAATTTTATTATCTTACTATCTTTTATATTGTTAATTTTTAGAGGGCATAATGAACTAACTAATAATAAATTATTATTTTTATGGTTAAAGCATGAGAATTCTTCAAAAGTATCTATTTCAAAATTCCATGAGGTATCTTTATCTATTTCAATACTTATTTTTTTTTCTTCTTTTTTGACATCTATTATACTTTCATTTCTAGTTAAAACTTTGTAGTGTATACCTGAGCTATACACAAATTCAGTATATTTAGAATTTTTAACTATATCAGGAACATTTTTAATTTCATCAGATACATTTTGTAATAATTTGTTCATATAAAATAGTAATATACGTCTATATTGCTTGGGACAACTCTTAGAATCAATAATATCTCTAGCTATTTCAAGACTATTCACTAAATTATTACTTTTAAACTGACATAGTAACTCAAGATATTTAATATGAAAATCACATATTTCGTTATTAATAAACATATTATCAATGGTTTTCATATTTTTATTTTCTAACATTTTAAGACAATTTTTATAATCTTCATTACTAAAATATATTTTTGCAATAAAATAAATTGGCTCTTTTTTATTCACTAGAAGCGTGCAGTTTTTAAAATATTCCTTTGATTTTTTATAATTTTCTGTATAATAGGAAGCTATACCAAAGAAATAGTAAATTAACCATTTTTGATATTTTGATCTGCCTTCGTCTATTAATAATTGTATTTCATTACAAATAATATCAGAGTAGTTACATTTTAAAATATTTTTGAATAGTTCAATAATTACATTATCTGTTATTTTGTCAAGATAATCGTGCATACAATTTTTATCACAATCATTTTTTATTTTAAAATCGTGTAGTAAACATTTTTTTTCAACTGGAGTTAAACTAATAATATTTGGATAAGTTTCATTTTTTATCAAATAATATGGCAGATAAAAAAGTTTATTATAAGAATACTTATCATATACCTCTTTAATATAAATAGGTTCGTTAAACTTGTTCCATTCTTGAACTCCACACAAAAATTTACTATCTGACGTAGACTCAATATAAAATAAAGGTAAATCATTTTCATATACACTTGATAAATCAGTTAGAATATCTGATTTAAGTTCTAAATTTATTAGTTTAATATTATTAGTATTAGCAAATTTCTGTAATTCTATTAAACAATTCTCTTCTATTTTTTGTTTTGAAACAGAATAAATCTGCTTGATTTCAATATTTTGATTTTCAGTAAATCTTAAAAGACTCTTAAGCGGATTAATATTAGTTATGTTATTATGATTAAAAATACAAATGTTACAAAAATGCATATCTTATAGTATAATTAATTAAATACTTTAAATAATTATAATTGTTTATATTAAATGTCTAACAGAAACACTGAAAAACGGTATCAAGGTTTAAGAAAAATTTATCAAGGTTTGACTAAAGCCGGCTACTATAAACATGGACATGTTATTAACTACGATGATATTTCTGATAATCTTAATCAACTTAATTTACTAGTTCATAAAACATATTTAATTCTTAAAAGTAATGATTCCGAGGAAAAAAAAATAAATAAGCTCATTAAATTAAAAGATCCAGAGGGAAATCAGCTTGTTAATGAAGCAATGGCTAAATTTATTATAGATAGATATTCTGAGAAAATAGTAGATTTTTATGATGAAATTTATGAGTCTTTTTCTCAATTTAATAATCAAAAAGGTGGTTATCCAAAAGAACCATTATATGCAGATAATATAGTTAATAATAGTGTAGATAATGCTAAAACAGCTATGTTAAAGAATATAGAAAAGCTAGGTAATAATGTAAAATACAGAGTTGTAAATCTTGGAAATAATGTTAAAACTAAGATAACAGATGGTTTTAAAGGAACATATGTAGGTAACAAAATTAATAAAACTTATACGAAAGCAAGTGATATTGTAAAAGATATATATAAATCACCATTACTGAGTCGTATTGAAGAATTGTTTATGATAGATGATTTTTTAGATATAGTCGATAAATTACAAGAAAAAATAGGATTTGATAACCTGGTTAAAGACCTTAGAATTCCTACATTACTTATTGATGCTGTAAAATTTGGGATTTTAAAAGGACCTAGAATAGTTTATAAAATATCTAGTTTTGTTTTTAATTGGACTTTTTTTCCTATTTATATGTTAGAAAATTTACCTATAGTAGGAATATTTTATGAAATACCATTAGATATTATCTCTATCATGATTGATAATTCTGATTTATTTTTTGAACCAATACTATACATGTTACCTATGGGATTTGATATGGCTTTGAAATTAGGTAGTATGGTGCCGGGTTTAGCACCAATGATTGGCATAGCAAAAATACCACTAGCTATGATACGAAAACCTTTGGAGCTCTATCTTGAGAATGGTGCTGATATATTGGGCCTTATGCTTAATATTGAAAGAAAACAATTTGGATTAGCTTATATAAGTGCACTCGAATTATTTCCTACACTTCCTCCTATTATGGATACAATAATGACCAATTTGTATATGACTGAAAAATGGTTAAGAAAAGGTGTTCGATTTACAGAGTTTATAAGTGATATTGCAAATGCTACTGATATTATAACAGAACCCTACATTGATGACCCTACTTTAGTATTTCAACCTAAGTATGTTTGGGACGAAGTTGTATATCCTAATAAGGATGAAATACCTTTCCTAAGAGAAGTGCCTTTTGAAAGTATTGAAACGGTAACTAATACCATGAAAAGGATTAAAAACACCTTTATCTAATAATAATAAATATATAAAGACACTAATATATATTTATTAAGATGGAAAAGAAACTAGATTATACAAAAGAACTTTTTGAAATAATACTAAGCCTAAAATCCAATTTGGATAATTGCATACAACTCATAAAAAAAATTACAGACGAAAATAATCAACTTAATAGTGATAATACAAATCTAACTGGAAAATTATCAGAACTGGAAGAAGAAATGAAAAATTATACCAAAGTTTCTTTCGTATCGAATTTAAGTAAGCAAATAACAGAAAAGGATCAGCAAATAATTCTTTTAAAAAAAAAGGTTTGTAAATTAGAATCAGATCTATCAAATTCCCAAATAAATAATGATACAAATGAAGATTTACTAGTTGAGATTAATGCAAATAAAGAAAGTAATAAAAGAAATATAGATATTAGTAGTGTAAAGGATAAAAATGAAGTTATTGAGACAATAAGAGAAGGAAAAAATGTAGTTCAAGATGAGAAAAGTAAAAAGAAAAAAGAACACTCTGACCGAAAGATAGAAGAAGCGCATGAAGAAGAGGGTAGTGAAAAGAAGAATGACAGAGATGAACAAGATAACGAAGATGTTGAAGAATATAGTGAAAATGAACAAGACGATGATGAGGAAGAGGATGACGAGGAAGAAGAGGATGACGAGGAAGAAGAGGATGACGAGGAAGAAGAGCAGGAAGAGGAGGAAGAGGATGATGAAGAAGATAGTGAAAATGAACAAGAAGAGGATGAGGGTGATAACGAAGATGATGAAGAAGATGATGAAGAAGATAGTGAAAATGAACGAGATGATGATGAGGAAGATAATGAGAATAATGAAGAAGATGAAGAGGATGATGAAAGTGGGGATGAATATAGTGATGAAGAAGAAATAGAATTTGAAATTAAGAAAATTGGTAAAAAAAAATACTACGTAAGTAATGAACTTCCTCCAGGAGTATATTCTATTGAAGAAGATGATATAGGTGAAAAATTAGGTAATTTTATCAATAATAAGTTGGTAAAATCAGCTTAATTATCTAAAATATAACATTTGTTTTTCGCATGAAAAACATTTTGATGGTTGGGCTAAACCAGCAGGTCTGGGAGGATTTCTATGTAAAAGGTCTTGCTCACATGAAAAACATTTAGATGGACCTGAAAGATACTTTAATTTGTCAGGCAATGCTCGTTCACATGAAAAACATTTTGTAGGCTGAGCTGGAACTACACTAACAAAATTTTCTCTTTGCTCTTGCTTTAATATAAAATATAAAAAGGCTACTGCTATTAAAATAAATATGCACGAATCTGTTTCCATATAAAATAGTAATTTATTTTTTTGTAAAATTATTGATATTATTTTAATTATAAATAATATGAATAATCAACCCAAAGAACTTTTTAATAGTAATTATACTTTTGTAAAGAACAATGAAACATATAATCAAAAATTATTTGACAGAAATTTTCTAAGTTCTCAAATGGCTCAAATTCCTAATTCAGAACCTAAATATTTTAATATACAACAAGAAGAAAATAAAAAAAACGCAGAACAGATATTTAATAATAGATTCTTAAATTTAAATAATAAAGGCAGTGGAGGTAAAATGGGGTATGTTGATTTTAGTGATACAAGGCCTCAAGTCAAAAAAAAGTCTAATACAATGTATCAATTCGATAAAAATTATGGAGAACATATTCATAAAGTAGATAATCACAATAACCTTGCCTACACGAGAAATTCAGATAGGCTCATTAATAATCGTTCTTCTTTCAAAGGAGAAGAATATAAACGTAGATAAAAATGTAATGATTATATTAACTATTTTTTCAATATAATACATTAAATTTCTAAAATATTTATCAGGATTATGAGTATTAAATTCATAACCTATGAATATATTTTGAAAAAAACTAATAATAATATAAGAAACTGGAATTAAAAAAATAATTGGAATTTGGTTTATAATTAAAGAAGTAATTAGAGCGTAAAAAATAAAAATTTTATAATTAGCGTTGTAAAAATCAATCCTATTATTAAAATAATATCTTGAATTGTCTAGAAAGCAATATCCTACCTCATTGTAAAATAGACTAAGACTTATTGTATCGCAGACATATATAATAATTAGTGATTCTTTAAACAAAATACCAATTAGTAAACATATTAAATAAATAAAACCATAAAGTAATGATAAGTAAATATGATGAGGATTATTTTGAAGTATATATTTTTTTTCTAATAATTTTGATAATTTTGAATTATGAACTGTATAAATAATTGCATAACTTGGTATAAAATAAAAATAATTATAGATAAATAAACATGCATCATTAATAAAATCTATTGGTGAAAGATTTATTATATTTGTAAATACAAATATAGGTAATGTATATATTCCAAAAAGTAATAAAATAGTTTTAAAAAATTCTACAGTATAAGCTCTTGTATACATACATTGAAGATTATTGTAAATTAATAAATAAATAGACTCTGATAACATTTATTTATTATCGTAAATATAATTATTTAAGTGTTTTTAAGTAATTGTTTAATACTCCTTTGCCTTCCTTACTATTAATATTATAAACTTTTCCATTATTAGGATTAGTGATGTATTGGTAATTAGAACCGCCTCCTGCCATTGATACAGGTGTTACTGCTCTGTTGTATATTCCTAAATCACCTGACCATATAGCTCTTGAATATGAATTTTTTATTCCTTGAGATGGGAAAGCATCTACATGAACACGTTGTGGAGTAACATCCTTGTAGGATGTGAAAACATTAGGCGAACAATTTCCTGTGTTGCATGCTAGTTGCATCTGATTATTATGATTAGGAAATCTGTTAGAAATAGTATTTTCAGCAAGACCTTGTCCTCTGGCAACACTGCCTACTTGTTGCACAATATTAGGAGGCACTGAACTTCCAACAAAGTTTCTTGCACCACCAGTTTGAGAACCACTATTAGTGTATAAATCATGGATAATCATCAATGATCCTAAAGGAAGTAAAGTTCCAGTAGTTAAATCAAGAGCACTTAGGCCTAAGATTTTGAGGTATGTTCCTACAAGTGGGTGATCAAGTAAAGGTATATCAGCTGGTATAGGATCTCCGCCGCCAGATTGATTCATTACTTTTTCTAAATATTCTTTACCTAAGATAAAAGCGACAGGAACCATAGTTGCACTTGTGAGTGTTTTAACAGCAGTGTATTTAAGATATACATCTAATACTCTGTTTCCTAATATTTTTTTTGCAAAATCGGTAACACGAGTTCCACCAACTTGTGCTTTACCTCTTCCATTTTTGGAAACAATAGAGCCATATTTTTCGGTAATAAATCTTGAAAGATTTTTTTCTTGGGCTTTAGAGCCTCCTGTTTGAGAATCGCTGCTTGTGTATAGGTCGTGTATAATCATGAGAGAACCTAATGGAAGTAAAGTTCCAGTTGTTAAATCAAGAGCTGATAATCCTAATACTTTGAGGTATGTTCCTACAAGTGGATGATCAAGTAATGGTATGTTAGATGGTATAGGATCTCCTCCACCAGATTGATTCATTACTTTTTGTAAATATTCTTTACCTAAGATAAAAGCGACAGGAACCATAGTTGCACTAGTGAGTGTTTTAACGGCAGTGTATTTAAGATATACATCTAATACTCTGTTTCCTAATATTTTTTTCGCAAAATTGGCAACACGAGTTCCACCAACTTGAGATTTACCACGGCCATTTTTTGAATAGATTTTTCCATATCTTTTTTCAATGTATCTGTTAAATTTAGCTGTTTGTTTATTATTAATTGCACCTCCTGCTTGTGAGCTATTACTTGTGTATAAATCATGCATTATCATCAAGGCTCCTAATGGAAGTAAAGTTCCAGTTGTTAAATCAAGAGCTGATAATCCTAATACCTTAAGATAGGTTCCTACAAGTGGATGGTCAAGTAATGGTAAGTTAGAAGGTATAGGATCGCCACCTCCAGATTGATTCATTACTTTTTGTAAATATTCTTTTCCTAAGATAAAAGCTACAGGAACCATTGTTGCACTTGTAAGTGTTTTAAGAGCAGTATATTTAAGATATACATCTAATACTCTGTTTCCTAATATTTTTTTAGCAAAATCAGTAACCTTCGTTCCTCCTACTTGTGATTTTCCATTACCGCTTTTGGTATAAATAGAGCCGTATTTTTTATCTATATAATTGGATAATTCTAATCTACTATTCATATTTGTATAATATAGTGGTATAAAATATTTTATTAGTCATGTATAAAATATTAAATATTTAATATTTAATTAATTACTTAATAAACACTGTATTTACTTGAATGTAAAATATCAGAATTAGCTATACCGTCTTCTTCATCTGGATTAATAGGATGTGAATAAATATTAATATTGCCTTTTTCCCAATCGCTATTATTTTTTTGTTCCATTTCTGTTAAATATATTGAAAATCTATTTCTTATTTTATCACTACATTCATGTATAAAATTATTATCAGTTATAAATTCATCATTAGATATAATTCTATCAGATTCCAGATATGGGTATTTATTAATATCTATTACAAAAGATTTTAACGCATTCAAAACTCGTTTAGAATTATCTTTAGCACTTTCATATAAATTATGAGGCTTTAAATTTGTTTGCATAAACATATTATAATACCTAAAAAATCTATTAGTGCAATCCATTATAGTCATAAATTTAAGCCTATTAATACTACTCAAACTATGTAGTTTATTAATACATTCAATGATTTCTAAATCTTTGTCGAGATATTTGTATTTGTATATTTGAATTTTTTTTAGTTTTTTATTTTGATTTTCTAATTTTGAAAATTCTAACGCAGTTTTTCTCTTAATTAAAAAATAAATAATTGCGGCTGTAACTAGAAGAGGAACTAAATCAATCAGGCTAAATATTAATGTTTTGGATAAAATAAGATACAAAAAAACAGCTATAAAAAAATAATTAAAGTAATCTTTCTTATTAAACAAAAAATATATATCAGTTAACATACTTATAATAGATTAAGAAGTTATTTGAATTATATGTAATGCGAATGATATTAATACCAGTGTGAAGCCTATAAAAATGGGTCTTTGTTCTCTTGTAATTATCTTGTAGAAATTATTAAATATTTTACTAAATCCTTTAATCCAGTTTTGAGTATCATCAATATCGTCGAAATAATTTTTATATTCTGATAAATTAGAAAAAAAATTTGTTAAATCAATTAAAACAAAAATATTTGTATCCGCCCATTTTTTTATAAATTCTCTTATAGACATATTAAGTGGGTCTTTATTTTTTTTATATTCTTTTCTGAGTCTATTACTTTTACTGTTTAGTAATTTAAGTTCTTTTCTTTCATTTTTACTTAATTTAGTATCTATAATATTTTGACTACTTTCAGTATTCATTTATTATAATGTAAGAAATAGATAAAGGTAAATAAAACAAAAGTTAAATATATATATTTTTATGTATTTAAATTTTTTGAATCAAGTCAATATGTGAAAGCATGTGTCTTTTACAGCAATATCTATCTTCGATTCCTATTTCTTTAAAAGCTTTTTGGTAAATATTATCTTTAGACAAATCTACTTTTGGGTCTCCACTTATAATATTTTCGTTTTCAGGTTCAGTTGCGATAATTTGTAGGTATTTTTCATACTTAGAACCAATTACTCTATTGCATGTAAAGCATCTAACAGGAATAATCATCTTATTTTATATTTATAAATTTTTTTTAAAATAATATCAAATTTTTCTTTTTAATTTATAAATTAAAGATACTTAAGAATTATGATAACATAGTATATATGAATGCACTAGGAATGTCTGTTCTCAAAAGCGGCTGGAAATGGGTAAATAATAGATTAACGAAAGAGACATCATCCAATCAAGTTTTAGAACCATTTTCAACACTCTTAAAACTTGCTATAATTTCTTACAAAAATGATGGAACAAAAATAGCAATTTATAAAAATAAGTTATATATTCAAGAACCTGGTTTAACCCAGGGAACTTCACGATATATGTATGGTAACAGTAGAGAAGAAATTCATCATTTACTTAAACCATTGATGAGATGCATAAATTTATATCCAATTGATGATAATCCTGAATTAAAGCAGATATATAATCAGGCAATTGAAGGCCTAAAAAAACTTAAAGAATCTTATAATAATGAATCTTCAACAGTATGTTGTACTATTGACTTGTATATACAAATTCTTAATAATGCAGTGGAAGAAAACTCTGTTCATGTTGATTCATTTGAAAAGTCTCAAAATCTTGATGATTTATCTTTATCAACTAATACAAAATTAAATCTTGAAAAAATATTTGAAGGAATATGGTCTAGCAATGATATTAATTTAGTAAGTAGTATGTTTATATTGGTAAATACAACAAATGAATGTAAAGATTCATATCTTAAGGGAATTGAAAATGTAATAAAAGCGAAAGAAACCGTTATAGAAACAAAAATTAACAGAGCTACTCAATTAGTATAATTTTTTATAATACTATTAAATTATCAAAAATTATTGAATATTATTAAGTGTATTGAAAATCTCTTCTCCTTTTTTCAAATCTTTTGTAGCATTCTCGCCTATTAAATATAAAGATAATCTATCTTTTTTAAAATATTTTTGGATAATGCTATTTACAGCATCTCTTGTTATTAACGAATATTTAATCTTATATAGATCCTGTAATGGAATAAAATGAGGGTGATCAAAAACAATTATCTTTCCATTATAATCACTAACATGTAATGCATCTTCTGTGGATAAAATTAACTTACCTTCAATATAGCCTTTTGCTTTATCTAATTCTTGAGCTGTAATACCATTATCAATAAGTTCTTGTAAGTTGTCTTTTATTACATGTAATGCTCCTGGAAGTTTATTACCATTTTCAGTATATTCTAACAATTTATTTTTATCTACACTTGTTAAAATTGTAAAATGTCCATAATTTTCATATTCACTTGCATCAATATGAATTGTGTATGTTAGTCCTCTTTTTTCTCGTAAATTGGTAAACAATCTACTGCTCATGTTTCCTGCAAGAATAATTCGAACTATATCAATAATATACTTATCATCATCATACATATCAGTAGTTCTAAATCCTACTGCAATATGGGTTTGTTCTAATTTTCTATCAATAGCTTTTGATCTTATACCTTTTTGTATTTCAATAGGTTTTAAATTAGTGTATATAGTATTTTTAAAAGACTTAGAGGGTGAAGTAATTAAATAGGATTGCGATATTATACTCTTTATTTTACTAAAAGGTAAATCAGTACATATCGATAATACCATATTACTTGGAGTATAAAAACTTTGAAAGTATTTTTTAGATTCAGCGTAATCATAATTTTTGATATCTTCAGGATAACCTCCTATAGGATTTGCAAGATTATTTCCTTTAAAATAAAGAGTGTATATTTCGTTATTAATGTGATTGGCGGTGTTATCTATAGCTCTTATAATTTCCTCTGTTACTACATTTTTTTCCATCTCAAATTCTTTTTCTAAAAATAAAGAGTTCATTAACATATCAGCAAGTGTTTTAATTATGATGTCTATATGAATATTAGATGATTTAACAGTATAGCATGTGACATTTTTATCAGTATATGCGTTGAAATAAGCACCTATTTCGTCGAATTTTCTTGCAATACCTTTAGTATCTTCAATATTAGTTGTTCCTTTAAACATCATATGTTCTATCATGTGAGAGATTCCATTAAGATTAATATTCCCATTTAAATCTAAAGGTTCATTTACAGAACCAACATTACAAAAAAGTGATACTGCAGTTATAGGGTCAGGACGTTTTTGGTAAATAACACGAAGTCCATTTTCAAAAACAAATTCAGTAATTTTCATATTATTATATAATATGATTTTATTTAATCATAATATATTATATAATTATGTTTATTAATATTTTAAAACACTTTGTTAATTTACTACATATATCAATTGCCCTTGTTCCTATATTTTTATATTTTGTGCCCTATCGACTTACTCAATCATTCATACATTGGCTTTTACTTTTTATGATTATGGTTCCTTTACATTGGCCATTCTTTGATAACAAATGTTTGCTAACTGTAGTGTCTAAATCTCTAGGAGATTATAAAGATAATAATTCAGATTCTGCATTTACTGAGGTTAACTGTAGATGGTTATATGAACCTATTATGAAAGTTATAGGATGGGAATGGAATAGTAAAAATATAGGTAAAATGGTTACACTACATTGGATAATAAATATATTACTTGTTTGGATTTACACATTTTATATGAAATAATTAAAATAATTATGAAAATTATGTTAATTACTCTAGTTTAAGATATACTAATATTGAAAAGATTAGTATCGTAATACTTACTATTTTTAAAAAATCATGATTTCCTTTGATATCTTTGAATTTTTCAACTATTTTTGGACACTTTTGAACTTGCATATATCCTTTAACATCTCTTCCTGTATATGCTTTGAATAGTTTACCTGGAGTCATAGATAAAGCGTCATTCTTAACAGAAGGAATGAATCCTTTAAGTTTAAAAAGGTCTCTCTTAGGAACAAAAAATCCAGCCATAGGATTTCCCGTCATTAATCTGGCTGCATCTTTTGTAGTAACTGTGTAACCTGGTGTATTATTGATATATATATATCGATCTTGAAAACACTTACCCTTTTTAGGCTCAAGAGAATCAGGTATCCATTTATGGCCTAGATTAATACATTTTCTGCTAGATTTTATATCTTTTCTTGGACATACTCCTACTCTTACAAAATATGAAGATGAATTTTCTCCTGTTGTTTTTTTATTAAAAAATTTTGAATTATATGGTTTTCTTTGAAGATTACTCATTTTAACACGATTCCAAACATAACAATTTTTTCTATTATTACCCTGGCAACCATAAATAGGAAAATCACTGTATTTATTAGTTCCTCCTGCCCTAGAACGTTTATTAGGATTTGCTCCAAAAATCATAGCATTAAAGAGTTTGAAAAATATTCTTGTATTTCTCAATAATCCTCTTATACTTCCATTTTTAGTAGAACCTGTTGCTTTTGCAGAATAATTATTATCAACAAAATTACCATAGTCCCACTCATAATTTTGCCAAGGATATATGCTATTATGCATAAAAGGTAATTTTCTATATAATTTATTTAGTGCGGCATTGAGACATTTTGCATCATTATTTGCTCTTCCTTTACACATAGCACAATCTTTTTTATAGATTCTAAATGCATCTCTCAATATCTTGTATTGTTTTCTTTTTGTAGGGTCATATTTTAATTGACCTTCAAGATGTTTAAGACCTTTTTGGACCAAATTAATTATAGGGGAATTATCACAACTATATTTAGGCATATTACTATATACTTTTATTTTTCAATTATTTTTTTAAAAATAA